>Ga0316225_1000533_pt1 | contig 46969 bp, 43 predicted proteins | sample TBH18015metaG_FD_206010 | JGI IMG/M metagenome (GOLD analysis project Ga0316225, IMG submission 206010) | Freshwater microbial communities from Trout Bog Lake, Wisconsin, USA - TBH18015 | ecosystem: Environmental > Aquatic > Freshwater > Lake > Hypolimnion/Profundal zone | place: USA: Wisconsin... | reverse complement strand
GCAGTTTGCAACAAATGGCCACCTTTGGAGGTTGAAGTTGGCGATTTGTGACGCTTTACCAACAGTTCTCTTGGCACGAATTAACGCTCTCAATTTGAAGGTCGCAAAAGAGCAGATGGAAAACGCGACAAGAGCGCTTCGGAGTATCTGTGACAACCCTGTTTGCAGCCGGGTTTCCCAGACGTTGATGGCAGCAGTGGTAAACAGGGATTCCGGCACATATGCAGACGCGTATGAGGTGCTCAGGGACTTGGAACGTAAGCGGTCAATCCTGGAACTCCGCAATCAGCTTCTCGCCAAATTAAAGGAGTTTGCTCCCGCTTGGGCGGAACTGATGCGAGCCCGCAGACCCCCTCATAATAGCGGGAATGCCCCGGGCGATATTAGGGCCGCTTGGACTTGGTTGCGTCTAACGCAGGAGTTGGAGGCAAGGGCAGCTCAGGCACCAGAAAACATCGACCGCTTAATTGAAGGCATGACAGGGCGGTTGTTCGAGTTGACAAGCACGATTTCCAGCAAACTCGCTTGGTCTCAACAAATTAGACGACTGGAAAAGAACCAGCAGGCTAGGATGGCTTTAACCGGTTGGCAACAGACAATACAGAGACTCGGGCGAGGAACAGGTCCACATGCAGCCGCGCGGCGTCAGAGCGCCCGTGAGGAAATGCGGAACGCAAAAGAGGCTGTTCCGGTTTGGGTAATGCCTCTCAAAAAGGTTTTGGAGAATTTCGATCCGGTTACCACCCGCTTCAACACCATAATCATCGACGAAGCAAGCCAGTGCGACGTGATGGGGCTTGTGCCACTTTTCATGGCGGACAAGATTATCGTAGTAGGGGACCATGAACAGGTCAGCCCCGATGCCGTTGGCATGAAGCAGGACGACGTAGAGCGTATTGTTCAACTCTACCTCGACGATATTCCGCAGAAACATCTCTACGATGGTAAGGCGTCTATTTACCAGTTCGCGCAGCGGGCGTTTTCAGGGATGATCATGCTGCGGGAGCATTTCCGGTGCGATTCGCAGATCATCAATTACTCGAATCGATTGGCGTATGGGGGCAAGATTGTCCCCCTCCGCGACACATCGCGGATAGCCACGAAACCCCCAGTCGTCCCGATTAAGGTCGATGGTGTCTGCGTCGATAAACGCAACCAACGCGAGGCAGAGATGATCGCGGCGCTGATTGAAGCATGCCTCGAACGCCAAGAATACAGGGAACAAGGGGGTATGCCTGTGACCTATGGCGTCATCTCGCTGATGGGGACCGAACAGGCGGACCTGATCCGCAATATTCTCACCCAGCACCTGAGCTCAGCCTTAGCGCGAATTGAACGCCACAGGATTATTTGCGGAAACCCCGCACAATTCCAAGGAGATGAGAGAGATGTCATCTTTCTTTCAATGGTGGACTCTCCATCAGGCGGGGGGCCAATCACGCTCCGCCGAGATGACAGATTTAAGAAACGTTTCAACGTAGCTGCCAGCCGGGCGCGCAACCAAGAGTGGCTTGTTTATTCGCTCGATCCAAATATCGACCTCCAGCCTGAAGACCTTCGTCGGGGCTTGATCGAGCACTTTATCGACCCTGATGCAATGGAAGAAAGGATTCAGGACGCAGAGCGGAAAGCAGATTCCGAGTTCGAACGTCGCGTTCTCCGTAGGCTGATTGGGGAGAACTACGTCGTGCATCCCCAGTGGAAAGTTGGAAAATATCGCATCGACTTGGTTATCGAAGGCGAACGCAGTCGACTCGCCGTGGAACTCGATGGTGACCGATACCACCCGCCGGAAAAACTTGCGGAAGACATGGAACGGCAGGCAATGCTTGAACGGGCCGGTTGGCGATTTGTCCGAATCCGAGGGAGTAGGTTCTTCCGCGATGAGGAAGCGGCACTCAAGCCGCTGTACGAAAAACTCGACCAGATCGATATTCGTCCAATTGCCCAAAATATTTCAAAGGAATTCGAGCAAGATTCGGCCGTTCGAGAAATACATGCCCGCGCGGTTGAAATTCTCGCAGCCTGGAATAATCCCACCAGCGGGTTAGACTGCGAGGGGGAAGCCGCGCACCGAGTAGATATTCCGAGTGTCCCCATCCCCGCCCAAAGCCCAAAGCCTGAATCACCCCGACATGTCGCCCCCCAACAACGGCAAGAGAGCACTTTAGTCCTGACGAGCGACCAGCCGTCGCCAAGAATTAACCGCGACGTCCCAGTTCTTGAATCTCTTCGGCAAAAGGAAATCGAAGTCTCCGCAAACATCCCTCTTAAGGGGCCGTTTACGATCACCCGATTTACCCGCCATACAGGACGGCCACTGCCGGAAATTCGCACTCTGGCATGGCGTGCAGCCCAATGGGCGGAAGATGATGATCCCATGCCGAGGCCCAAAGCCGAAGCCTTAGCCAGGCTTCTATGTATTAAACTCGCATGACAAACTGCGACTTCTGATCCGCCGCTCGCTGTCGGATGTTGTTTTCCATCTAATTGACTGCTCAGGAGATTCAGGGGCGGATCAATCCCCCGGAAACACCCAATGTTCGCCGCCAGCACCACGCGATGCAGAGCCGGATGGGGCAATGGGCACACGAATTCAGCGAGGCGGTGACGAACCAGAGTTTCGATCTTCCAGCCTACGTCGGCGATTACACGGCTGTTTCCGGGTGGGCCAGATCATGAACCTCCTCAACCTTGCGCCAGAGCTTCAGGAGAAGCTGCTGTTCATGCCAGGAGCTGCGAGTGGGCGGGACGCGGTTACGGAGCGGGAGATGCGGGTGGTTTGTGACGTGGCGCTGTTGGAGAGGCAGCGAAGGATGCCCGCTGCTCGACTCCAGTTCCCCTCTCAATGAGATATCTTCTTTTGCTCAGGCAACATTCCATTCCGGAGGCGGCACTCATAAGACCCTTCCTCTCGGCATCGATTGACAATCGTTGTCTCTTCGACAGGATCTCCCATCGTCCAATACAGGAGCCCATCTTCGGCGAAGTAGGTTAAAATCCTGTCGTAAAAGCGTCTATCGGAGCTGTGTTCTCGAATGTGACGCACCAGCGCCTCAAAAAGGGCCGTGTCCACTCGATCCCGAACGATATACTCGTGTGGCCATTCCGGCATTGTTTTTGCAAAAGTCCATCGAGAGGTTCCGATCCGCCACCGTGGAAACAGGAGGAGTTGCTGTTTATGGCGGGTGTGGCGTCGGGGAAATGATTGTGCGGGATTGTGAATTGTGATGGGATGCTGAAATGCCTTTATCGGAATACCTTCAGAGCCTGGGAAATCTTAGTGATGTGAAGCGCAACATTCTACGCGAATTATGGGGTGCTGACGATATAGACTTCCCCAAGCCTTGGGTTTTGAGTTCTCGATTGCTGGAAATTACCGGCCAAAAATACTTTGATCGCCGCACAAGAGAGCTCCGAGACGAACTCGGTTGCGCTATTGAAACGGAAAACTATCACGGGGAACACAGATACCGCCTTACCTCGGAAGAATTGAATCCGGCAAACCCCCGATTTTATCTTTCTGAAGCGGAGAAGCGAATGCTTTTTAGTCGCTACAACTACACATGCCAGGTATGCGGACAGCGATTTTCTGCTGGTGTTCGCGGTATTCAGGCAGATCATAAAGTTCCATTGATTCGGGGTGGGTCCCATGCGTTTACAAACTGGCAGCCTGCATGCAACGAGTGCAATGTCGCAAAAAGGCGTGCATGCGCTGGGTGCCAGGAAGATTGCCAGCAATGCCCGTGGGCTTTCCCTGAGAGAGTAGGACAGCTAACGCTTGTGCGGATTCCTCGTGAGACGCTTGGTGTTCTTGAAAGCCGTGCAGGGGGGAGTATAAAACTTCTGGAAGAGGAAATTATCAAGATCCTCATCGAAGCAACAAAACCACCTTCGTCGGGAAGCTAGCCAACGGCACCAGCAAAAACAGTCAAATGTTCTCGTTCGACATGGGCGGAAAATAGGGCAAGCTGAGACTCATTCGGTTTCCCCTTTTTCAGCAAAGCGAGACGAATGGCATTGCCGACAGCCCTTGCGACTGGAGGGGGAAAAGCATTTCCGACTTGTCGATAGGCTGCTGTCTTTCGGCCGGTAAAAGCCCAGTCGTCTGGGAACCCCTGAATGCGGGCAGCCATACGTGTTGTGAGGCGCGGCATTCCGTGTATCGGAAAATCCGGTCCAGGCGGATTGTCAACAATGCCAATTCCGTCTACTCCCAACTCTGCCCATTGGCGTCTAGCGCGTGTAGGTCCCAGATCAGGACCGCCATGTTTTTTTGATCCGCCCACGATAGTGGGAGCAACTTTCCCCGCTTTTTTAACCCATTCATTCACACCCAACCAGTCATTCGCCCCCAAAAGATCAGCAATGGCATCGGCCACAGTTGTTTTGGTTTTGAGTGGTTCTGGCCAGTGAAAAAATGGCGCATACTCCTTGCGAACCCCGACCAAAATAAATCGTGGGCGAAGCTGAGGAACTCCATAATCGCAGGCGTTGAGGACTCGCCAATCGACAGAATATCCAAGCGATATGATTTTTTTTAGGATGCTGAGGCGATATTCTCGAAATTTATCTTTAGAAAACCCAGAAACATTTTCCAGCATCACTGCACGCGGCGCAATCTCCTCAACCAACCTGAGGGCTTCTGGAAAAAGGTCACGCTCGTCTGCCGCACCAAGCTGCTTACCAGCGATCGAAAAAGGAGGACATGGGACGCCTCCGGCCAAAAGGTCTACGCCGTGGTAATCGGCTCCCGAAAACTCTCGGATATCTCCCTGTAATACATTCCACGAGGGACGATTTGCCCTCAACGTAGCGCAGGCGTATCCGTCGATCTCCACGAGTGCGCTATGAGTAAAACCCGCCTGCTCCAATCCCACAGCTTGACCACCTGCGCCAGCGCATATCTCCACTGAGGTCAGTGGGGAATTTGAATGGCGTTTTTGCATGTCGTAACTCCTGCTCCAATGAGGCAAAATTAGCAACGGAAAAGATGAGGATTACGCCCTGTCTTCATCAGTAAAATCCGCCGCCCTCCAAAGGTAAAGCGCCGCCATGGTCCGGTGCGGAGACCAGCGTTTGCCGTGCCGCGCCAACTGCTCTGGCTCTGGCATTTTCCGTTTCCTGTGAGAGATCAGAAAACCTTTGCGTACCCCGAGATCATGAACGGGGAGCACGTCTGGTCGCCCGAGATTGAAGATGAGGAGCATCTCGACAGTCCATCGCCCGATTCCTTTGATGGCAGTCAGCCTCTCCACGATCTCATCGTCCGTCATCCCGTCGCACTCGTCGATCGAAGGCACATCCCCGTCATTGGCCTTCTGCGCCAGGTCGAGGATGTAGCTGGCCTTGGGACGGGAAAGCCCGGCGGTTCGCAGAATTTCCGGCGTCACCTGTATGACGTCTTGAGCAGCGGGGAAGGGGAAGCGTCCGGTTCTGAAAAGCGCCTGGAACCGTCTGAGAATCGTCCCGGCAGCCGTTCCGCTCAACTGCTGGTGAACGATGGAGTGGACGAGGGACTCAAACGGGGGAAGCCGTCTTGGGCAATGCTGGATCGGGCCGATCTTCTCAATCAGCCGCGCCATTACCGGGTCGGCGCGGAGGTGGTCTATGGCGCGTTTGTTCAAAGTTGATTTCAAAGGTTAACCCCTGCTGATTTAACGGAAACTGACCCGAGCAAGGGGGTTCGGATACAAAGCTCCCGCCGACGCTTAATGACGACGACGGTTGCTTTCGATGGCTCCACCCGAAAGGATCTTGGGATTTCCTGTCGAGACACCTTCGAGATTCCTACTGTCTCCGCCCATCGGCTGACCCGTAGGGTTGTGGAGTGGCGAGAAGACGCTCCCATCGCGCTTTTTCAGTTGCGCTAAGCGCTTCCGAAGTTGCTTTCGTGTCTTCCACATAGAAATGTTTTTAATCTCAAACTCTTCCGAAGTCAATTCGCAGAGTCTGCCCGTCGTGACTCGATATTCAGCCGCTGAAATGTGGATCCAATCGTCATGGTTGCCGTACCCGCCTGGAAGGATTCGGAACGCACCGTCCTCACAACTTCCCCAAAAACTTCAGTAAGCCCAGCACGCCCAGCACGATTCACAGCGACGTGCCTACGGCGATCAAGCGGATTGCCTTTCGCTCGAACTTATCGAACCGGTCGCAAAGCCCGCGAAGCTGGTTTTTCATTCCATTGCGGTCGTGCTCGCCTCTTACCACGATTTCCAGGGCGGGGAGGCGGAGGTCGGCGCTGTGATTGGCGCAAAGCGTCAATCTTTCTGCGTGCGCCTCACGTCAAGAAGTGGACGAGCCAGTCCCATGGGGCTGTCGTCGCGACCAAGTTCACTGCTGGCAGCCAAAATGCGATTATAGATCGAGTTGGCGCAGCTACTCGCATTCTCCGCTTCAATCACCGTGGGATTGCGGTGCTTGGAATAATTCACCGGCTCGGCATGTTCCAAACGCTTGCCATACTCCGCGCTCATCGCTGCGATGATTGGTTCGATGAATGGCAGCAGCACTTTGCCTGCCTCTGTGCTAACCTTGCACCGGAGATCGGCATAGGCACGGCGCAATAAGGCGTAGCGGGCGGCGACGAGAAGCCGGTTGGCAGTGGCCAGAAGCGCACGCTGGTTCGCATCGTCGGGATTTTCGAGGAAGGCGTTGTAGGCGGCCTCATGATCGGCTGGGATATTTGCGTCTGCATATCTGCGTTCGCAGTTTCGCCAGTGCTCCCATCGATCTTCCAGAGTGCGGAGGGTAGCAACGGTGTCTTTGTTCAAGAACGGAAGCTTTAGGGTTTTGAGAATGGAAAGGAAGTGGTCGTCGAGTGCCATGATAGGATAGTGGGTTGATGTTTCACCCATGGGGGCGTGTCAACTTGTGAGCGCCGTGCTCGGAATTTCAAATACGCCAGATGCCGTGTCCCGCCTCGATTCCGATGAAAAAATGACTATCGGTTTAACCGACAGTCATTCTGGCCAACGAGGTGGGGCTCAATCCCTGACCGCAATCGTGCCCGCGATAACCACCCTGAATGCCGAACTCCTCCGTGATGCGTGCGGTCAGAGCTTCGTCAACCAGGCGGGCGGCACCCGCCCATCGCTCCGCCGCTCCCGCGAAGGAGTGGAGGGACTGGACGAGCGCGACCTGCTGCGCGGGCGAGAGTTTCACGCCGCTACGCCGTGGCGTAGGACGTCGATCTGAACGTCAGTGAGGTCGGCGGGCTTGCCGTGGCGCTCCCAAGTCGCGGGGTTGCGCCCGAAGCCAAGCTGGACTGAGAGGCTGGCTTTGGGCATGACGATCTCGTGGGCATGGAAGATGCGCGCGGCTTCTTCATGCTTCACTCCGGCTTTGCCGAGTGCCTTTGCCACCGCGCAGGCGGAAAAACCCATGATACGATTGAGCTTGGTGCCCTTGGGCCGTCCGGCTGTTGGTGCTGGCTGCTCTTCAACCGGCGCAGGCTGTTCAACGGGGGCGGGTTGCGGCGGCGAAACGGGTTGCACGGGCTCAGGCGCTGGCGTGGGTGCGCTCGCCGTGGCCAACGCGGTGAACGATTTGATCGTGGCATGGCGACCCCGACCTTCAAAGGTGACTTTGCCGTATTCGAGTTTCCCGCTGCACCCGGCCAGCGTGTCGAGGTTGTTGATTTTGTCGATGACCGGCTTCCGGCCCGATGCCGTGTAGCGGAAGTGAGATGCACCACGAGGGACGGGGTGCGTGGTTTTGATGGATGCCGTGGTGGCGTTGGATGCGATGGTGATGTTCATGGTGTTTGGTGTTTTATTTGGATTGCTTCGGGTCGCGTTGGTTGGATGCGACAAATTCACGCTCAAGAAGGATGCAGCACTTGGTGTATTCGCGGGTCTTGATTTCCCCTCTCTCCAAAGCCCTTCTTAGCTTTTCACAGGCGCAGGCATATTTTCTATCTCTGGCGGTCAGTGTTGTTTTCATGAAGTTTATTTCGATTCGGAAAGGATAGCGTCGAGTTGGTCCCGCAATGCCCTTGCCGCTTTCATGTCGACCACCAGGATCGAGCGCATGTTGCCGTGCGGCTCGTTGGCGAAGGCGATCTCCACCGCGTCGATCTGCTCCTTCGCACTGTAGTTGAATGCGACGCCCATGCGGGCGGTCGCCGTATTTTGGACCGCGCCATCGAGGCGGTCGGGGTTCGCGCTAAACCGGGCGTAGTTTGGATCGATGTTCATGGCTTATTCCTCCGGGATGCTTGAGGGCATGTGCATTCCGCCCGTGAGTTTGATGGGTTTCTTCGCCTTGGCGGCAGCATCCCGCCCGGCGTTGTAGGCTGCTTCGAGGGCCTCGCGAATTTCCCAAACGGCCAGTTCATGAAAATCAAGGCTGTCCATCCTGCGGGTTTCGAGGGTTTCCAAATCAAGAATCTCCCGCGCGATTTTCGCTGCGTAGGGCTGGACTTTTGCGGGCATGGCTTATTCTTCCTCCCCGATCAGGTTGCACCCGCGTGCGGCTTCTTTGAGAACTTCAACCAAGCGCCCTGCATCCCCCACGTTCGCCCAGTTCACTTCGTCGGGGGCGACTTCCATGTGGTCGTCGAGGTGGCGGGTCAGCAGCGTCAGCAATTCGCGGGCGCTGGCGATGCGATCAATAAATGCGTCCCGCGCTTCGTCTTTCGATGTGCGGCGCGGGGCTTTGGCGGTGGCTGTCAGTGTTGTTTTCATTGATGAAACATTCGCTCTTTCTCTGTAAATCATCGAGTTATCTAGTATTATTTAGTTACTCGCCATGATGCGTATCAGGCACAGCGTTTGATTAGCTTTCGATGGCCGTTTCCGATTTGTATTTTAGCTGGTGGATGACGCATTCCTCGGCGCGGATGTCGTCCCGAACGCCCAAATACACCGGCTGGAAGATGCTGCCGCCGAGATATGCATATAAATAACGAGCATCTACAATGGCCCCGACTGGCGGGACATCGTGGTTGGGCGGGATCGTGACGTTGCCGACTGGAATTACTTGGTCCCCGTCAAATACCGTCAGCGACACGCTCCGCTTCCCGTTCACTTTGCTGACGATGAACGAGGCTGTTTCCTGAAACTTGAATTTCAACTGTGCCCCGCCGGAACTGGGACGGCCCACGGTGTACATCGCATCGCTGCACTTAAACACGACGCCCTCGCGGCCTCCCTCTTTGATCCGCTCAAACAACTCCCGCTTCTGCCGTGGCAGAGAGGCGGATTCCACCAGACTGATGTGCCGGTGATTGAAGGACGCCAGCAGATTCATCAGGTGGAGGTAGCGGTCTTTGTATGTTCTGTCGCGCAGATCCTTCCCGTCGAGTTCCAGCAGATCGAAGGCGTGGTATTGCTCCCCGACGATTTCGCCGTCGATGATGAAGTCCATCTCCCCTACTTGGAATTCATCGGCAACGACCGCAGGGAATCCGGTCAATACGCCGAGCTTGTTGATGCCCGTGATGGTGCAGCCCTGCTTTTGCAGCATCAACCGGCGACCATCGTGCTTTTCCTGCATGACGTGGTGCCGATCCCCAAGCAGCGTCTCCATCTGACTTTCGCAAATGGAATTGAGCAACTGGGGCAGGATGCCGCTGACGCTCTTGTCGCTGTGCTGATACGGCGTCCCGTCTTCGCCGGGCGTGTAGCCCTTGGCTGCTTTCTCCCGGACGAGCTTTTCGAAGATGCGCTTGGCAGCGGCGTAATCGACGGGCTCCTGTGTCTTGGAGCCAGTGGCCAGGGTCGCTCCCCTGCGACCGTATGCGAAGTTGACGACGTAGCCGCCGTCCGCCGCTTCGATGGCTGCTTGATATACTTTATCGGACGCGCCTTCGCGGTAGTAGAGTGTGATTTTTTCCATAGGTGTTCTTTTCATTTGTTGAGGTTGAGTCCCGTCCAGACCAATAGATGAGAGGGTTCCTGGCGCACCATGCCCTTGCGAACGAGCACGCCGATGATGCCCTCGTAGGTTTCCAAACTTATGTGGCCCATGAGCCGGGCGTAAAGATGGCCGCTCGGCACGCTGCCCAGTTCCTTGATGGTCTCGGCAACGGCGACAACAATCCCAACTACGACTTCGATGCGTTCCTGCTCAGTGGATTCGGTGGTGGCGTTCATAAAATCAAGCGTAGAAACCCTCGTCCGTGGTGTTGATGGCGACGCGGCTGAATTCCCGCACGTCTCGCTTCCATTGGCCATAAAGCGACCCAAGCACCTCTTCAATGCGCTTCGGGGTTGCCTCATTGCAGACGTCGGCCAGATGCCGACCCAGCCGGGAATCCAGGAAGCGCCGGGCGGCTGGCAGTTCCATCTTGAGGCGCTTCGCGGTGAAGCGCACCGCCAGGTCAAAGGCTTCGGCGGCTTCGGCGTCGCTCAGTTTCAGGTTCTCTTGGATGGTCCCAAAGAAACCCCAATCTTTTACGCGGCTTTCAATATTCGCGGTGGCGTTCGCGGTTGCTGCTTTGTTCGTTTTCATGGTGCTGTGATCACTCCACGGGCCAAAAACATCGAGTAATCAAAGAATCTTTAGTATCAGTCGTTCAGGGCTTCAGGCACGGCGTTTGATTGGCTGGCGGCGGTGAGAGCGTCGGAGATTTTCAACCAACCCGTGCGGGTGTTTTGGTTCCAGAATTCAGGGAGCTTGAAGTGGGCTGTGTCGGCACCGGGCGTGCTCCGCATCAGTTCCTTGACGATCTCGCGGGCCTCTTCCGGATTCTTTACTTCCCTGACGGTTTCAAGCAGAACGTCGCAGTATGATCCGCTGCGGTGAGTGATGGGCGTGTGCCCTATTGCAGACCAAATTATGATTTCGGATTTCATGGTGGCGTTGGTGGTTGGCGTCGTTTTCATGGTGCTGTATTCGCTCCTATCCCGAATGACTTCCACTCATCTATCTGACTTAAGTTGATGGCGACGCGGGCTGGCAGGCACAGCATTTGATTACTTCGCAACCTCCGGTTCCGGGCTGATGGATTCAGCGCCGATCAGTTTCAACATGAAGGCCGCCGCGACGGACATGGAATCCGCATCGAAGAAATGGTTGGCCCGGTCCCCGATCTGTTTCCACACCCATTTGCCGCTCTTCTCTTTCACCCGGTGCTCGCTCTGCATCTGCGCCAGATAATCTGCGTCGATGTCCGAGGGCAGTTCCCAAGTAGGGCCGCGCTCCGGGTCCTGATTGCGGCGCAGTCGGGAAAGCGTGTCTTTGCACGCCAAGTTGCTCCAGTAAAACATCGAGCAAATCAGATCCCGTCTTAAAACTACCTTACGGCGCGGCGAATAGAACCGCTGCACGGGCGGTTTGCCTTTGACCCGGTGAACGAACGTGCCACGCGCATCGCCCATCAAAGCGATCCAACCTCGCTTCGCGCACTCGCCGTATACTTGCGAAGTTGCATAGCCGCAGTCCACAAACACCAGCGAGGGATGGATGTTGAAGCGTTCCTGCAAAGTTTCCAAATCGTCAAAAGTGAGGAGCCGCTCGTTCCAGATCAACCGCGAGGAACCATCCGCCGCCCACGACCTCACAATTGCATAGACACAGTCCCTTTGGATGTCGGCGCAGAGCATCCGCAATGGAACGCTCCGCTCGGGATGGGGCGGCGGGAGAATGCGTCCCCGGTGATCGACGCACGCTTCCTTATCCCACAGGTCGCCCCGCTTGTAGTCCGATGGCGGAATCTCCACCTCGTGATCGTCGCTGAACTCCCGCCACGGCAGCGCGAGCCGCTTTTGGATAAACTGCTGCAAGAGGGACAGGTCGCCCCGACGCGCCGCCATCTTTGCCCGAAGATATAATTCCGCCAGTGCTCCCCACGGCATCGTGGCCAGCGCGTTCCAATGGAACCCGACATTCTCCTTTGCCGCCTTGGGATTCTGGGCGACGAACAACCCGGTGCCGTTCAACCGCCGCCGCGTCTCATCGCTGTCGGGTAGGTAGACATTGCAACCCTCACACCGCAGGGCGGTCGTTTCACGCACCCGTGCGAAGTCATACTGCTCGTTTTCGTCCCGGCAGTCTTTTGACCACTCGATATTCTCCCATTTGAACGGCTGCCGATGCCCGCACTCGGGACACGCGAACGTCCACTCGCGCTGATCGGTCGTTTCAAACTTCCGATGGGTGTCGTCATCTTCCTCGCCGCCCTGGCTCATGAAAATGCACTTGCCCAACCAGCCGAAAGCGGTCACCCGCGCTTCGGCCTCGGCCATGTGACCGGTGGGATAGTTCCACGTCTCATCGGCGAAAATCCAGCGAATCGAACGGCGCTGAAGGTTCGTCTTGTTGTGTGCCCCCACGATCCAGAGCGTCATGCCATTGGCAAAATGGATCGTCGTGTTCCGTTTTTTATGCCGGTTGGCCGGGTAGAGGGCTCGGACAGGGGCGCACACGTCGAAGAGTTTCTGCAACCGGGACTCACTCTGATCCCGCGCATCCTCGTCCGTCTCATTGAGCCAGAGCGTGGGCCCCGGCATGTTGGCGATGATGTAGGCGAGCGAGATTTCCGAAACCAGCGTTTTGGCAGCTTGCACCGCCGCGATGATCGACACGACGCGCACCCGTGGGTCCGTGATCGCCTCGAACACCGCTTTGATCTGCGGAGAGTTCGCCACGCGAAACGCGCCGGGACTCGGCGAATACGGGATAGCCCTGATATGCTCTTCCGCCCATTGCCAGATGGGACGGCGGTCAGGCGGCACACACACCCGCCGCCAGAGTTCGTCATAAAAGGTCACGCGCCCGCCGCCTCAGTGAGCGCAGCATCCAGCGCGGTCTGATTCATCTGCTGGATTGCAATCGCATCCTGGCCCGCGCACAACGGCGGCAGTTCCAAGGTGAGTTTGGCGTAGAGCAGGTTCTTCAAGACCGCCATGCGCCGGTGCCACTCTGCTTCCACCTCGCCTTTGACAACGTAGACGCCCCTCTTGAGTGCGACCCGCAATTCCCGATCCTCAACCTCGGCCAGAAGTTTACGGGCCTTGAGCGCCTCCCCGTCGTGCAGGGTCGATCCCTTCAACCCGTTGACTTCGATGAACTGCCGCCACGCCAGCACGAGGTGGGAGCCGTCTGCCTGCACCTTGGGAGCGCTTTTGCGTTTTAGCCAGGTGTGAATGGTCTGTCGTGAAACCGAGAGAATCTCTGCGAGGTCGGTTACATCCTTGGCAGTGGTTACGGTGTCCCGGCTGTTCGCCGCGCGCGCCTTCAATATCCCGAGTTCCGTGGCGTTGAGGGTTTTGCCAGTGGAGACACGGCGGATGACGTTCTTCCAGTTGGCTTCGAGCACGCGCTCGGCCATTTCCGGGGTGATATTGGACGGTTCGCTCATGCCAATGCGCGGATGTCAAAATCGGGAGGGCCGGGAGGGCGGTGTAAAGTGCTTTGTGCCTATCCAAACAGCTTAGATAAAGGGTCTGCGTGTGTAAAACACGGCGGCAAATGACAGTTCTAGTCGCGCACAGCAATTGCAGAACTGGCGTCCAAGCCTTATGGGTGCTTGCTTTCCGGCGTTTTACGTCAATCGTCGTCCCGCTCTTCACCTGCCGAAAAAGGGGGATTTTAGCCCTCTTTTTTGCGCATGCTTTACACCCATTTTTGAGACCCACCCGAAAACTTTACTCTGTTGGCGATGGCTTTTGGCCCGCAGGATGGGCATAAAAAAAGTGTAAAGTGCGAAAAAACAACTTCTCTCTTAAACAGACCGATGGACTGGCCAACCCCAAAAGCCTTTCTCGGCCCAGGGACCCCGAAATATTTTGTCAACGAAGGCCCATGGCTGCTTGCTTCGCAGGCGTCTCTGCTATCGCGCCGTATGCTCATGTGTTGCATCTTCTCCGGTGCAGTCAACCGATCCGGATTGAATCAATGCCGAGTCTACGCAGACTCCAGGCAGTGAAGATTTGGGAGCATCCGAGGCAGCGAAACGTGTCCGCATTCATCCGAACAAACGGAGCGCCGCAGCACTTGGACGAAGGTTCGCGCCTATCCTGTGGGGTTGGCGCGTACCAACTGGGACGATGAACCGCGCCGTTCTCTTGCTGATCTTGGGTGAGTTGTGTTTCCATCAGCGCGCGCGAATGGCAAGAAGCCGTTTGTGAAATTCAGTGATGGGCTGCAGATCGTCGATCCAAGTGGTTACCTGATCATCGGGCCACTCCTCGGGATTCTGTTCACGCAACCATCCAGCCAACGTGAGGTAGGCGGCACACGGGTCGTATTTCCCGACTTCGGGGTTCGGCTCCTCATGGATTTCCTGCTTTGATAGGCGAATGTTCTTGCGCAGCTGAATCGCGGTCCATTTCTCGGAAATTGCGCGGTCGAGCCATTGTTCCTGTGGGGCTTCGTCGCTAAAGTTGAACGCAACTTCGGCATGATGCGTGAAGGTTAGTTTGGTGCGGCGGCGAGTCATCGGGATGCGCTCTGCGGTGAAACGGGCGTTCTTGAGGGTCTGAACTGCAAGACTTGTGGCCTCTGACGCCTGCTTGTATTTGGAATCAACGTAGCGGTTGCCCCACTTGCGGGAAGCGTAAGCAAGAGCATCACCCCATAGCCAATTCGAGCAGCTGGCGATGTGTTCGAGACAAGCAAATAGGGTGGCGGTAGCTTCGGGCGTGAGGTCTTCGGCGATTTCAAGCCCGAGGCGTGTAGCGCGGACGCCAGGAATTTGCACAGCGTTTTCGGCGGCGGTCAGAGAAGTGTCGTTCATTCCCAACGAGGGGATGTCAATTTCTAGTCGTTCCGTTAACAGAACGACTAGAATCCGCTTCAGCGTCCCCATCTGCGGTTTGAGACTAGGTATGATTCCCGAGCGTTCTTGCTTTTCATGGCGCGCGAGGGCGGCAAGCCAAGCTGTTTCATCAACTCGCTGCAACGCTTATGGAATGCTTGGCGACTAATGCCATGCTTCTTGGCGAGGCTTGTCCCGCTCTCGCCCATGCGGAACGAGAGCCCCGCGACAAACGCGAGGCAGTCGGCGTTGAGAGCGCGGCGTTTCTGGTCGATAAAAAGCAGTGCCAGTTTGCGGAGCGTTTCTCCGCCGCAGCTGCCACCGTTCATTTTTCGGGCGCGTTCCTCAATGACGGCTTCCAGGTGCGGATAATCGGCCAGGACCGCATCGAGAGAATCGCAGGCTGAAATCTGAGGAGCTTCCACGGAGGCCTCGCCCATCTCGGCCGCGTCCTCCTCGCGGGTTGTTGACCCGGCTCGATCCGTCATCGGTTTGAGCAACCCCTGGACTTCGAGGGATTGGCGCTCGGCGGGCGGGAGGGCAGCGATCCACTTGATAGCCTCGGGTGTGTCGTAGCAACCTGCGTATGCGCGATCTTTCTCGGCCTGGCGGGAAGCGTAGTCGTTGTCGCTCATGGGCGACCTCCTTTCGCTAGTGAAAAGGCGAAGGCGCGACACTCAAATTCGGTTTTACTGAGTGCCGCGCTGAGTGCCGCGCCTTTTTTACTCTGTTGCGCGGCACTGAGACACTCGTGACTCTTAAATATTAGAGATGTATATAGTATGAATGCGCGGTGCGCGCCCGCTACGTGTGATGCGCCTCGTGTATATATAGCTTTTTTTCTCAAAATGAGTGCCACGAGTGCCGCGCATAGGTTAAGGCACTCGCCGCCAGCGACTTCCAGACGCGGCACTACCGTGCCTCTCGTCACTCGTATGAGGCGCGGATCAGCGAGTCGGAGTGATCGTTGGTCCGTTTTGAACCTCGAATAGGGGTTGGTTTCGATAAAATAGACGGTCATTTGCTTTCGTTTCGGGGGTTCAAAATGGGCAGCTTTCTGGTCGCACGCCGGGGTGGGTGAGACGCCAGACGCGGGAAGCGTGGCGCTTCGGGGGGCGGCTAAGGCCGTGAAATGGCGGTGATTGGGACGCAAGTTTGCCGAGTAGCCGACCGAGATTGTCGACGCTGTACGGCTCGATCAGCGGGCGGATTGCATCGTCGCTGAGCATCGCCTGCTTGAGTTCCGTGGCATTACCCTCCCACTCGAGCACAGCGTTGTTGGAAAAGAAGGAGCGCTGGAAGATTTCAAGAAGCTCCGCAAAGCCCGCCGTGCGGCCCGACTGCCGGGCTTCTTCAAGAAGATCGGCGTGGTGGTAGCACTTGACGCCAAACCGAGCGTCACCTCGGCATTGGTCGGGGATCTTGTAGTCGAGAAGGAACCGGGCAAGAAACGGCAACTCGGCACGGATGCGCGCGGCGGCATCCATAAAGTCACGCTCCACCGTGGCAATCTTGAAGAGCATCACTTTGTCCAGCAGACTCATCTCAACGTCGGGCAGAATGCGGATGGATTCCGGGTCGGCGTTGCAAGTGATCAGGACGCGACCCGCCCACGGCAACATGATCGGATCGCGAAACTTCGGGTGATACTGGAAGGCGTAGTTAGCCGGGATCTTTTTGAGCATCGCGGAATACAACTGCTGCCTGCGGGGATCCGAAGAGGGCACCGTGTCGTCCACGGTCCACAGCCCCACCTCGAAGAGTTCCTTGTTAAACTTCGACTCGCCCAGCAGATAATCGCTGGCGTCCATGTGGCCGCCGAAGAGATCGCCAACGAGCACGTTGGAGACGAGCGTCTTGCCTTGGTTGACGTCGCCCGCAAGGAATACAACCTGTCCGTTGCTGGGTTTGCCTTTGACGGCTTGATGATAGCCATAAGCCAGCCACGACAGGAAAAAGGGCAACTGCTCTTGGGAATCAAAATATCCGTCCAGCAGTTCGGCGATGTAGGGGAAGCACACACCCCATGGCTGCGGCCCATCAGCGGCAGGAAGCAGGATACTTCGGGCGATGTTGAGATATTGTTTTCCGCAAAAATTGACCCGTGTGTCTTTCCTGTAAATGAAAGGCGCAGCCCCATCCACCGCCTTGGTCCGTTGAATTTGATGGAGCAGCTGATCCATCGGCGTTGCAGCCACGCCCCGTCGACGCTCGTCAGAAATTCCATGAGCGACTCGAAAATGCATGGCGATGTCGGGTTTTTTGAATGCCCGCCACAGCCCCTCTTCATTGCGCCAATAATCGCGGCCATCAAACCAGGTGTCCTTTATCGCTGCACCCGTGGTCTCGGCGCGGAATTCATTCACGAACTTGCGTCCGAGAATCTCGCCCCAAGACACGAACGCCTTGGTCCCGGTGAAGCACTGCATCCCCGAGGAGCGCACGATGGCTGCGGTGGGGTTGGAAGCTGTGTCGTCCCAGAAACGTGAGCCTCGAGCGCCAATCTCAAAGGGACCGGACCAACGACCGGGGAAGCGTTTCTCTACTTCCTCGGCAACCCGAGCCGTGGGAATCTCATCGCCGAACTCGCCCCACTCGGCCTTTTGGGAAACCGAAATGACCCACGAGTAAAGGAGATCAAGTGAGAGCGGCTTCGTGGGAAGTACCTCCCAATCGAGGCCACAGTGATAATACTGACTGGGGCGCGCGAGCGCTTCATCGTCGATACCGGGGAAGAGCTTTTTGAGCTTCAACTCCTTCTTGATGCGCGAGAGAAACTCCACTGTGACGCGCCTGGTGAAGAGGAGCAGAGGCCCCTCAAAAAGCCAAACGAGCCGCACCCCGCCCGAGAACGTGGTGCAGATGTAGCTCGGGGGATAAGCAACGGAAGCCCGCGACATGAAGGCTGCCCGCTCTTCCGGCGATACTTGCGCGTCGTAATCAACGACCAGGCCGTGCATGAGCGTGGCCGGATTGGTCTCGGTCACGCGCAATGCGGCGTTGGCCCCTTCGAATGCGGAATAGAAAAGGTGCTGCGTTTTTGCATCTGCTGACCACGTGCGAAACTCATCCTTGGTCATGCCCTGCGGCATCGTGCCATTGCGGAACGCCCAGGGCTCGCCGGGTTTCACGCACCCGGTCGAGAGGTTCGGGAGGCAGAAGAATGAAGCGGATGGTATGGAATCGGCGCTACCTGTTTCCGTGGTATGCATTGGCTCATCGCTTTGCATACTGTGCATACTAGGATTGGCGTCGGTATGCATACCAGATGGTTGCTCGTCGGGCTCTTGGGTATGCGATGGTTCAGGAATTGCATACCCAGAACCGTTCTCAGTATGCATTGGCTCGTCGCTTTGCATACCGTGCATACCCGGATTGGCGTCGCTTTGCATACCATCCGACCATCCTTCGCGATGCGCCCGTGATTTGACGGAACCAATCGGAATCCCAAACCGTTCGCAAACGGCCTTATAGCTGCGAGTTTCCAAATAGAACGCCTTAACGTCGTCCCAATTAACGGGGGTTGATTCCATTATAGTTCGGTTTCTTTCGCGATCTCTTTGCCGAGAGTTTCATTGAGAACTTCCAAGGGATAGGTGTTGAGCACCCCGAACAGCTCGTCCTCTGTGCTGCCCATCTCGATTCCCAACTCCCGGCATAACGCCTCAGCGAGTTGGTCATTTTCCTTTGCGTCGGTTGGCAACAACGCCCAGCCGTGGATGGCGGCGAACGCTCGGACGCTCAGCAGCGGAACGGTTCTGTCCTTCATCGGGAGCCTCCTTTCGCGATCTCCTCGCCACAAATCTCGTCGAGAACTTCGACGGGGTAGCTGTTGACCTGGCCGAATAGTTCGTCGCGGGCCTGGCCCGTTTGAATTCCATCCTCGCGGCAGAGCTTTGCAGCACGCTGGCCGACACTCTGGGCGCGGGCAAGCGACCACCGGATTCCGTGAATTTTAGCGTAAGCTCTCACGGTCAAAAACCCGGTATCCGAGCTGTTGTATGAGTTCGCCTGGATCGCCAGGGCGCGAACTTCGGCGAGCTTCTGATCTTGCTCGGCCATGCGCCGTTCTTGTTCCCTGGCCGCTTTGATCATTGCCTCGAACTGGTCGAGCGCCGACATGCCGGTTTGCACGTATGCCCCCGTCTTGCGAATGGAGGGCAAAACTTCGCTCGTAACCCATTTTTGGAAGGCCTTCGCTTCCGGCTTTCGGCTTTTGAAAACGAGCGCGTAAAGGCCAGACTCGGTTACGACGTTAAAAAACTGAGCCCCTCCGTGTCCAGTCTGACCGTCGGGATTAGCGACGGTCAGCTTTTCGTCATCTTCAAGAGAGGAAACGGCGTCTCGCGGATTGGCAATTTCGAGAATCCGGCAAACGTCTGCTGCGACAAAGAGAGGGGCGTCGGGTGATCCGGCAACGCGAACGGGCCGGTTTTGGAATGTATAGATTTGAAGTGAGTTCATTTACAATAGCGGTTGGTGACAACTGCCTCGGCGGCCAAAGGGCAGCCGGGGAGCCAGTCAGGAGTGATGGACATAAGGCGTTCGATTTCATGAGTCCCCGTATGCACTGGGACCTCGCACACGGCCTCGTCGTGAACGTGGAAAACAACATCGATCCCGGCGCGGTCCAGCCGCAGCAGGGACTCGGCGAAAACTTCACGGGCAACGGATTGAGTTAAATTCTCAGTGATTCGGCCTCCGTATATGTATTGGCGAAGACCGCCGCGCTCGGTTTGCGCGGTCCACCCGCCTTTGGACAATACGTCGCGGTAAACCAGCCGACGACCGGACGGGAGTTCAATCTCGTAATCGCCGCCCGCCGAGCGCCGGAACTCCGTCTGGAGCCGATTCCATAACGCCGTGATGCGCCGGTTGGACTGGCGGAACTCGGTCACCGTCCGCTCGGCCTCGGCGAGCGTGATCTCGATGCCGCCCATGATTCTTGCCACGGCGACGAATTTCGCAGCCGCACATTGATAACCGAGTCCGAGCACCCTGGCCTTCGCGAGGGAATAGAGGCGGGGGTTCTCCTTTTTAAGCGTGCCTCCCGTCCAGCCCATCGTCATGCGGGCGTGCGCTTCGTAAAGAGGTACCCCTGCGTCAAGCTGGTCGAGCAATGCCTGGTCGCTGCACAGCCACGCCAGCACGCGCGGTTCGATCTGGGAAAGATCGCAAACTACAAATTCATATCCGGGACGCGGCACAATACAGGAGCGCAAGTCAACTCCGTAGGACTCGCCACGAGGGAGGTTTTGGATGTTGTATCCGGCATCGCCGCTCCAGCGACCGGTGTGACCGCCGAAATATTTCAGCCCGTAACCCATGCAACCGTCCGTCGCGCGAGTGCGCCTTTGCATGGTTTTGAGCTTTTCCCGGAGCGCGTTCCCTTTGCGCCAATCACGCATTGCGCCCACCCATGGATACTGCTCGCCATAGGTTTTTTCCCACGCCTCACAGCCGGGATCGTCCTCAGCAAGCGACGGAGGCGGTGTGATCCCCGCCACGCGGCAGGCTTCGCCAAGAGCTTTTGGCGAGAGCACTTTTGAATCCGAATCCGACCACGGGATCTTTGCTTCAGCCTCGAAGAGGACGCGATCCAATACGCGGATGCTCTGTACAATGCGGTCGGCATCCACTTGAAATCCGCGCCAGCCAGCCAGCATAGTCAGGCGTGCCAGTTCCTGTTCGTGCTGTGGCCACGACGTGGAGTGCTTTTTCCAGAGGTCATAACAAGCATGCGCATCCCGGAGCGCGTAATTACGCAGTTCCTCCGCGCGGCCTGCATTGACGGCATCCTCCCACGTCTTTCCTTTCATCCAGGTCCGCATGTCCTTGGCCACGTCCAACCCGAGCAGTTGCTTGGCGGCCCCGGCGAGATTACGCGGCGCTCCGAGATAGACCGACAGGTTGGCAGTGCAGCCGAAACCAGAGAGCTTGATGGGCGGCACGATCCCGCGCTCAATGAGATGCGCGAGCACCAGACCATCATACGAAAGGTTGTGGGCGACGACGAACGCGCCATTCAGGCGCGCCCAATCAAAGTCCTTGGGATGCCCGACCCACTTGAAATCGTCCGTTACCACGGAAACCAAGTAAACGTCCACGCGCGGATCGCGCAGGTAGTGGTAGGCACCAAGGGAACTGATGTCGCAGCCCTTGGAGTAGAACGACTCGAAGTCAATTGCGGCAAGCATTCGTCTCCTCCCGATGCTGAGATTGAAGTATTTCCCGGCCTATCAACTCTGCGGCAGCATCGAAGGCTAGCGCCTCTCCGCAGAGGACCAAGACGGCCAAACACTCGTTGGATTTCCCAACTTTCAGTAAGCACAGTGCGATTTCTGCGTTCCTTCTGAGCCTCTCTGCATTGGCCGCACCCTGGGAACATATCTCCCGCAGCACACGGGCGGTTCGTTGGGTGTAGATCGCCTTGTGGAAGCCGCGAGTGCTGCGATCCCGCCATTTTTGGAGAAGGTCGGTTGCTTTGGAGAGCAGATTGCCGATGCGCTGCCTCAGAACACGTTTCTCTTGTTTGTTAAATTTGGATTCCATTATAGGAGTCGATTGGAGAGCGGGTGTGGACTTGAACCACACCCGCTTCATGTGTTGTTGCTGATTTATGTGAGGAGCCCGGCTGCGAACCCCACGAACGCTTGGCTGTGAGGTGCTTCCTGACGGAGCACCGGGACGAAGACGAAGTTCATCCCGATTTTTTCGCGCTTGGAGGTGAGCGTCCAACCGCACTGATGGAGCCCGTTTTTCAGCGAGAACTGGCTGGCCGTAATGAGGGTCTTCCCAACGCGCGTGAACGCAGTGGACCTCAGAGTCCACAGGCCGACCCCGTAGTAGCCGCCCTCGAATTCGTAAGGGAACATCAGGTCTGGCCCAGTGGGGGACTTGATCAACACAAGTGCGTGCAGCATCGGGCCGAACGGCGGTTTCTGATTATCCTTCCAATCGATCCAGCCCCCGGCTTGCTTTACCTCGTCGAGCGTATCGAACACGCGGGCAATTTCATCGCTGCCGTATGGTACGTTCTCGACGTATTGCTTGCGGATTCTAAGAACGGTCACCGATAGCGGCTTAACGCCATCCGACAGAGCTATCTCCTTGTTGTAGACGAATGCACCGGGCTGGAATGTTTCGGAAAGCGGCCCGACCGACTGGGCAAGATGCAGTTTCGGAATTATGAAATCTCCTGGCAGAAACTCACCTTCCACAGACCCCGATGGCGGTGGTGCGGTTTGTGCCTGTGGAATCCGGACGGCCTGCTCCACAACGGCGATTTCTTTAGCCGCAGCGGGTGTTGTCTTTTCGTTTTGTTTGAATGAACTGATCATAGTTATTTCTTGGTTTTGGCGAGGTAGAGTGTTTCTTTCGCCGTCTCGACAACGCCGAGATCAGCCAGGGCCTCACACAGCTCCTGCTTTGCTTTGGCCTTGGCCCCGCGCGGGGCGGCTTCGGCAAAAAGGGTTTCAAGTTTTGGAAGGCTGACTTCGCAGCAGCCGATGAATTGATCCGGCGTCATGCGCTCCCGGACGGCCAACCATGCGGCGAGCGGAGCGGTAATCTTCCGTGTGCCCGCCCGTTCGCGCAGTTCGTGGCCGGGAATCTCCTGGCCGCCAAGGCGCATCTGGAGGGCATGGCGCTTTACCGATTCACACCATTTCTCCATCACGCGGGCAATGGCCAGCGCCTGGCTCATCTGCGCGGGGTCGACGATCTGGCTTGGGTGATACTGCTCGGGAAGTTTGAGTTCCTCGTCGTAACCGTTCGCAATCACCAACGCATGCTGGTGGAGCGCGGAGCAGGTGGCCTGACGGGCGCAGTATAGGCAATGCTCGGTCGGGTAGAGCGTTTGTTCAGCGGACTCGCACCGCGCGATGATGGTCTCGACACGGAGCCGCAGGCGCAGCATGTCCGAGCGGTGATAGAGTGCCGTGGAAACTTCGTCCCGGCGGGGGAGAAGCAGGAATGCCTTAACGGTATTGACGCTCGGCCATTCTTCAAAGACTCCAATGACGTAGGCTTGAACCTGCGGATTGATTTCAGCGTCGGGGACTGACCGGCGGCCCATCTTGTAATCGAAGAGGAGGGCCCGGTCGCCGTGGATCGTGATTCGGTCGGCGGTGCCGGATGTCAGGCCGCCGCAGATGGACAGTTTGTGTTCCTTGAATACTTGCATAAGAGGGGTTTCCTTGCCGCGTGTTACCAAGTGCTCCCGGAGAATTGAGCCTCCTCAGCGGCGACGAAGTCCCGGCAGATGGAGACCACCTGCAACTGCTCCTCGTCGAGCCCCTCGGTCTTGCCGGTTTCAACGGCAGCATGCAGCCGGGTGCCTTCCTCGGCTGCCGGGCTGGATTCGTCGCGGTTCGTGTAGCCGGGGCAGATTTCCTTGTAGTGAAGGCCGCTCGGCGAGTGTTTGGCGTGCTGCGGCTCTGATGGTTGCTGTTCTTGATTCATAAAAATGGAGTGGAGGTCGCCGTCGTTGAGGGTGTCGATGTAGGCCAGCTTTGCCTCGACTGCCGCGCAGGCGTGCTCCTCGATGGTCCCTGCCGCGAAGACGATCCGCTGGATGGAATGCGCACCCCCGGCGCGATGGACGCGGCCCAGCGCCTGCCGAAGATCCTGCGCGGAAAAAGTGGGCGAGATGAGCGAGAGCCGGGGCTTTACGCCGGATGGGTCGTGGAGATTGATGCCGACGCCCCCGGCGCGAATGTTACAGACGATGATCGGTGCCTCGTTCGCCTGAAACCGGGTGATGGCGTTCTGCCGCTCACCGTCGCTCTGGCCACCACGGATGATGCAATCGGTGGCAAGCGCCTCAGCCAGCCCGTCAATGGACTCGTCAAAGTTCACGAAGATCGCAACACTCAGCCCCTCTGCCACGGCGTCGGTTGCCAACGCAGCCATCACATCCGTTTTCAGCAATTCAATCTTCTGCCGAGCGCGCAACTGGATGGTCAAATGGTTGGCAGCGGTTGCCTCGATCTCGTCCGCGATCTCCACCTTGCGCCGCGTATCGTTGGTGGCGAGCGCGCGGTTGAGATCAATTTTGAGTTTGTCGTAGACGGATTTGATCTGCCGCTCGCGTCCGGTATCGACGGGTTCCGCGATGATCTGTGTGGCTGGGAACTCCGGAATGTCGGCGATGCGAAGCCGCGCTCCGACGCCCTCATCAGCAAAGATTTGAGCGTGAATCCGGGAGAGCGCTTCTTGGTCTCCTGAAAACTCCATGCCGAACCGACCCTTACGGCAGCCATGACGAACTGCCCATGGCCAGTAGTCGTGGAGCCGGTGTAGCCCCAAAGCGAAACCGGTGGCGCGCATATCAAGCGGGTTGCTGGCAGCCGTGGCAGAACAGAGCAACGTGCGTATTCCTTGACGACGGGCGGCGACGAGTAGCCTCGCGTTCTGGCTGTCCCGCGATTTGCATCTGTGAACCTCATCAATAACCAGCAAGGCATCCGAGGGGAGTACCCAGACAAACCGCTTGTCTTCAACCCGGCCAAGGACGGTCTTGCCAGTTTTCACCGCCTCGTAATTGGTGATGGCGATTACCTGGACGCCGAAGCCTTCCGCGACTTTGCGCCAGGCAGGCAGCGTGGCTTTCGGCGCAATAACCAGCAATTTCCAGCCGCCCTCTTTCGCCGCTGCGCACGCAACGTAAGTCTTTCCCACACCGGGATCGCTCGCGTCAAGAGCCACGCCGTGCCGTTGGGTCGCAGCGAAAATGCGCGCAGCGTGCTGGATCTGGTAAGGAAGTAGAGAAAGCTTCATCGCGGGTAGCTAACGGGGAAGCCCCCGTGTCAAATTGAGGACGTTGCTCGCGTCTATTTCTCCGCAACACCGGATGGTAATGGCGGAATAGCGGATCTCGTGTCTAGTCGTTCCCACCACGCGGAAGCGTGAAAAATAGAAGGGTAGTCTTATTGTGCGTACACGATCCTTTTCAGGTAATGCGGCATTTTGGTAAGCCTCGCAAACAAGCGGGTAAGCAGTATCAGACATTAAGCTTTAGCAACCGGATGAGATAGACATCGGTGAATGCCTGAACAAAAGCGCGGGAACTTCTGTTTGTAATGGGGAAATTGATTCCGACTGTCATTTCACCTTGGATGCGAGATTATCCAAGGTTGGTCCAAGCTTGGAACGTGATTGCTCCAAGCTTGGAGATGGAAACACGTCTTGGAAAACGGCGAAATAATTCAGCGACGCGATTTATACATGCGTAATTTATAACTGTTATGAAACGACAAGAACTTTCAGGAAATGCACATCACAGAATTAAGCGATTAGCCGTTACCGGCGGCTTTTTGGATGGATTAGAAGTCATCTTTGCCGATGGACTTAATTGCATCATCGGCCCGCGAGGCGCTGGCAAAACAACCGCAGTCGAACTAATCCGGTTTGCACTCGACTCGATGCCCGGTCGCGAAGGCGATCCATTACGCACTCGGTTGGAATCGCTGATTGAGAGCAATCTGGAAAACGGGCGGGTGGAGCTGGAAGTGGAAAGCAAAGACGGGCTCGGCTACTCAATCACGCGCGTGCATGGCGAGCAGCCATTGGTGATTGACCAGGACGGCCACTCGATTCCAGGGATTAAGGTGCGCGGCGGGGTGCTCTTCCAGGCCGACGTGTTCAGCCAGAACCAAATGGAGAGCATCGCGGAGATGCCGCATTATCAACTGGATTTAATCGACAAGTTTAGCGAAGCCGACCTCGCCGCGATCCACTGGAAGATTCAGGAGTCACGTAACGAGCTGGAGGCCAGCGCGGCGGCCTTGTTGCCGCTAATGGAGCGTCGGGAGATATTGGAGGGGGACCTAAGGGAATTGCCGGTCGTCGAGTCGAAGCTCTCTGGCCTTAAAGAGACAATTGGACCGAAAGCCGACATGATCAACAAGGCACATGCGGAAAAAGCGCTCCGGGATCGCGAGGATCGCGCCATCAAGGAAGCGTCGCGCGTTATTGCCGATGTGTTAGCGGGCACGAAGCAGTATTTTGGAGTTCTCAGCACCCATTTCGATTCGCTCTTTACCGAGGATATCCAGGATGGGCCCAACGGCGCAGTGTTCAAGAAAGTCGCCGTCGATTTGGCCGAAGCCGCGCGCGAGTTCGACCGGCATTTGGCCGCAGCCAGCGATTCGCTTGGGGCTGCCCACTCTGCCTTGGGCAAGGAGAAGTCGTTGCTTGACGAAGCCCACAAAAAGCAAGAAATGGCATTTCTCAAGCTGGTAGAAAAGCACAAGGACGCGATGGCGAACTCCACCGAGCGGAGCGCCCAAGAAAAGCGTCGCAACGAGCTTCTATTCAAAAAGCGCGAGATCGCGGATATCAGTCGAAGGATTGGGAAACAGCTGACAGCCCGTGGTGATCTGGTGGAGAAGCAGCGGCGTCTTTGTGATGAGCGCTTCCAGGTGAGGAGTGCCATCGCCAGCGATCTTACCACCAAACTTGCACCAAGCGTTCGCGTCCGATTCGAGCAGCACGGCATCCGAACCGCCTACAGGGAGCATCTCGAGGCGGCCCTGCGCGGTTCACCCATCAAAAATAACATTGTAGCCGGGCGCATTGCCGCAAGCGTATCGCCGGATGAATTGGTACAGCTGATCAAGCGCGGCGACCTCAACGCCGCTGCCGAACAGTGCGGGATATCGGACAGGCAGGCGACGACGGTTATGTCCGTGCTCAATCGACCCGAGGAATTGTTTGCTCTCGAATTGGTGATGCTTGAAGACGAGCCGTTCATTGAGCTTTCTGAGCGGGGAGACTACCGCGAATCCTCGATCCTCTCCACAGGTCAGAAATGCACGGCAATCCTTCCCATCCTGCTCTTTGACAGCATTAATCCGCTATTGATCGATCAACCCGAGGACAACCTCGACAATAGCTATATTTACGAAACCGTGGTCGAGACGCTTCGCAAGGTGAAGCAATCACGCCAATTGATTTTCGTGACCCACAACCCAAACATCCCGGTGCTTGGAGACGCGGCTCTGGTGGTCGTCATGGGCTCGGATGGAAATATCGCCAAAATTACAGCGCAGGGCAGCGTTGATGACTGCAAGGAGGATATAGTTACGCTTCTGGAGGGAGGCGAAGAGGCGTTCAAAGCCCGGAAAGACCGGTACCATTACTAATCTTGTTCCTATGCCGAAAGCATCTCAAAGTCCGATCCATTGGCTAAAGGTTCTCCAAGAATCGACTGACCCACTGTGCCTGGATGAAATTCGCGGACTGCCCGCATCAACGACACACTGGCTGCTTCTACATCCGGACGACCCTAGCGCGCGCCAGCTGCTCGAATTGCTCGCGACTGACCGCAGATCGGAGATTCGCTTGGCAGTTGGGCGCTCGTTGGATGCGATGCCAGAACCGCTGTTTTCCCGCCTGGCTCAGGTGATGAGCCAGGACAGTAACACTTATGTAAAGCAGGCAGCCAAGCGGGCACTTCAAGAAAGGGCGGCCAACAAGCGCCACGCTGCGGCTGTCCACCCAGGTCGGGAAGCAACGCTTTCAGAGATTGAAAAATTATATGATTCAACCGCCGCGCATATGGCATCGAAGGTGGCTGAGGCTCGCGCGAATGAGTTTCTCCTGTCTGTCGTCCATGAGCTGAAAACGATTGCGGGGCGGATCAGGTCGGGGACCTTCGGCCTCAGGCACTACGTTCCTGCCGATCATGATGCTGAACGTTTCATGGCGGTCATTGACCGTGCGGCTTCGGATGTGGAATTTCTGGTTTCCAGCATCAGCGCGCTTTCGCGCCCCGGAGAACTGCATCTGGAAAATGAAAGCATCTGCGACCTGATTGAAAAAGCTCTCGAAAGTGCAAAGGCTGGTTTGCGAAGCAGGGGGGACGACATCGCGCCAGTGGAAGTTTCAGTCCACTGTCCAGAACCGGTTCATGCACGCATCTCACGCTCTCATTTCGTCTTGGCGATGGCCCATGTGATCAAGAATGCTATCGAAGCCCACGGCCATTCGATGAGCTATCTGCCTGGCCACGTTTCAATATCCATAACTCAGGAGCACAACAGGGTGCGCATCGTTATTGCAGACGACGGCTGTGGCCTGCGCTCGAACGATGCTGCCGTGCTTAACGAATTTTTGCCGGGCCGCAGTTCCAAACCAGGAGGGGCTGGCTACGGATTACCCATCGCTAAGAGCTACATAGACGCACACCAGGGAACGCTTAAGTTGGAATCCGAGCAGGGGCTTGGAACGACGGTCACCGTTGAGCTTCCCATCGACGGAGGAAAACCCAATGACACACGCGCTTCTGGTTGAAGACGACGAGACAGCAGTTGCACCGATTCAGGAAGCCCTTCGATCCATGGGCCACACCTGCGATGTCGCCATGACGCAAGAGGCTGCGGAATTGCTGCTTGCCAGCAACGCCTACGACTATTTCTTGCTCGATTTGGTAATCCCTCTTTACGACAAGGGGCTTGTCTCCAAACAACACGGGCGCAACCTGCTCCTGAAAATCAAAGCGATGCCCGGCCATCGGGATCGTCCGGTGATCGTAATCACTGCGCACGATCTTGAGACGTTTACAACTGCGGTAGACGTCATGAAACTGGGTGCCGTCGATTACGTTGCCAAACCGTTTACCGCCGAAAACCCCCTGGAGGACAAGATTCGTCAGGCGCTTAAACTCCCTTTGCCAGCCCGAGGAACCGACGACTCGCAACCACGACAGGAGGGTGAGGAGTCAGCAAAACCGTTCACCGGCGGTTACTTGGATTTTTACCAAGATCGAGTTGAGTTTTGCGGAGAAAAAATCGCCGGACCGGAGGGTCAGAGTTGCCCGCGGCAAGTTCTCGACCTTCTCAAGCGGCGTAGTCTTGCAAATGACAAGCGCAACTACGACAGCCGCTTTATCGCGCGGGAACTAGGGTTTGGACGCGGGGCGGGCGCAGTGAGCGATGCGATCTTCCAGATCCGCGAATCTTGTGCCAAGGCGATGGAGAGCCAATCCGTTCATTTGGAAAAGAACGACGTCATTTGCAATCGTCATCGCGGTTATGTCTTTGCCCAGCAAATCGAAGTTCGCAATCACGCGGAAAATATCCCCGCTGCGCCGCAGCACGACCACACCGAACACCAGTTAGCGATCCTGCGGGAATTGCGAAAGGAAGGATCGATGTCCCGACCTGCACTCGCCGAGCGCTTGCACCTGACGGTTCGGGCTGTCGATTCCGAAACCGCAGCACTGGTCACCCGCAAAGAAATAACGAAAGTGGGGAGCGGAGCGGCCATGCGATTCAAGATGGTTGCCGCCGGGGAACCGGACGCGGGCTAGCGGTGAGGCGCGGGAAAGCCCTTCAAGACCAAGTCGCGGGCGAATGTTTGCATCCGCTGTCCCTTATTTCCCATCAATTTTTATGTCATATCTATTACAATGGTCAGAGCAGGATCATCAGTTTCACTCCGAAGAGGAAGCGGTGGCCTTAAGTTCCGCACTTCAAGACTTCTTGCAGGGAGACACAGACGACTATGTCACCGTAGCGAAAGTTCCAAGCGCGCTGGATGCCACCCGCCTGAGCCACGAGCTTGCCCGGAAACGCGGATTAAGATGGAGCGAGAAAGAGATGTGCTGGATTGAACCGAGGTAAATTGTTTCCAAGCATGTCGTTTCCTTCACGCTGGTTGACAGCGCCGATGGGATTATGAACGCCCCTCTTTTTCCACACGAAATGAATTCCGACCAGCGCCGTTCGGAAGTCGCCACCCTTCTGGCGCGGGGCTATTTGCGCCTGCGCGCCACCCCGAAAGATTCTGCTGTAAACCGAGAGGAAGTCCTTGAGGCGGGTGGCGATAAGAGCGTGTATGCGCCCGAGAAAGGACGCCAATAATGACCATAGACCAACACGCCAGAATCGCCCGGCAAATTACCGAACTCGACGGACTGACCGTCATCCAGCTTCAAGAGAAATGGGAGAATGTTTGGAACGAACCCTGCCGGAGCCAGAACAAGAACCACCTCAAAAAGCGCATCGCGTGGCGTATTCAGACGCTCGCGCATGGGGGACTCTCCCTGCGGGCGCTGGAGCGAGCCCATGAATTGGTTGATGAAACGCTGCTTCGCAGAAACGCGCCCGCGCGTCCGGCTGCCCAGCCCGCGTCATGCGGTGAAACAACGGTCCACAGTTTTGCACCTGCAGCACAAAGTGATCGCTTGATGCCCGGTGCAGTCCTCACCCGGGATTACAAGGGGAGAAAGCTGCTGGTGACGGTGCTGGAGAAGGGGTTCGAATTTGAGGCCAAGGTCTATCGAAGCCTGACTGCGGTGGCAAAAGAGGCCACCGGCTCGCACTGGAACGGGCGGCAATTTTTCGGTCTTGTGAACACTGGAAAAGAGGCTGCATGAAAACCGCTACGCGTAAATCAACCGAACCGGCCAAGAAAATGGTTCGCTGCGCCATCTATACCCGAAAATCCACCGAAGAAGGATTGGCGATGGAGTTCAATACACTGGACGCCCAGCGTGAAGCAGCCGAAGCATTTATTCTGAGCCAGCGGCACGAGGGGTGGGTCACGATCCCAGAAAAATACGACGACGGTGGGTTCACCGGTGGCAACATGGATCGCCCCGCCCTCAAGCGCCTATTGGCCGATGTAGAGGAAGGAAAAGTTGACGCCATCGTGGTTTACAAGGTAGATCGCCTTTCCCGCAGCCTGCTGGATTTTTCCCGGCTCATGGAGGTGCTCGACCGCAATGAATGCTCGTTTGTTTCAGTTACGCAGCAGTTCAACACCACCCATTCTATGGGGCGGTTGACGCTCAATATCCTGCTCTCCTTCGCCCAGTTCGAGCGCGAGATTATTTCTGAGCGCACGAAAGACAAAATGAGCGCCGCCCGGCGCAAGGGCAAATGGGTGGGCGGCGGCTTGATTCTCGGTTATGACGTGAATCCAGAACGTTCTCGGCTTGTGGTCAATAAAACCGAAGCCGAGCAGGTGCGACAGATTTTCGCTCTCTATCTTAATAAACAATCCGTGCTCGCCACCGCCGCCGAGCTGAATGCCCGTGGCTGGCCCCGGAAGGTTTGGACGGGAAAAGGGGGGCAGACAGTTGGCGGCAGGCGCTGGAACAAGCCAAACCTGCTTGGGCTGCTCAACAATGTCGCATATATCGGGAAGGTAAAATATGACGGACAACTTTATCCTGGCGAGCACGAGGCCATCTTGAACGAGCAGACATGGGATGCAGTACAGGCGCTTTTCAAGCGGAACGCCCGTGATCGAACCGGGGGAGCGCGGAACCGCTATGGCGCACTGCTGCGTGGTCTGCTGTTTTGCGGCACTTGCGGGTGCGCAATGACGCATTCCTTCACATGCAAGGGAAAGACCCGCTATCGGTATTACGTTTGCCAACAGGCGATGAAATGCGGGTGGAACGAATGCAAGACCCGCTCCATCCCTGCGCAGGAGATTGAGGATTTCGTGGTTCAGCGACTGGCCCGGATCGGTTCCGACACGGAATTGGCGGGGGAAGTAACCAAGCAAGCTCGCGAGGAGCGCCAGCGCCAAGGAGAGGCGCTCTGGGCCGAGAAAACCTTGCTGGAAAGAAGTCTCCGGGAACAGGCACGCACCGTGGCGGGGTTGTTTTCTCAGCCCAATGTCAGTGCCCGATTGGCCGATCTGGAAGCGCAAATCCGGGCGGGGGAAACCCGGCTCGCCGCCATCACCACGGAACTCGCCGGGCTTGGCGAACGGGAGATTGGTGGAACGGATGTGACAGACGCTCTCCAGAATTTTACCGGTTTCATCGGCGCTCTTGCTCCCGCCGAACGCGAGCGCCTTGTTCACCTTCTGGTGGAACGGGTGGTGTATGACGGTCCGAAGTCGAGCGTTGCCATCACTTTTTACCCCGCTGGAGTCAAAACCCTCAGCCAATCAACGGAAGCATGATCGACGAATCCATCATTCACTTCAAAACTATCCGGGACGGTGCCAGAAAACTCCACCCGGGCCCGCCGCCCGAGCCCAAAGCGCCACCACCACCCAGGATTCCACGCATCTCACGGCTCATGGCACTGGCCATCCACTTCGACCGGCTGATCCGCAAAGGCACCGTCCGCGACTATACCAACCTCGCCGTCTTGGGCGGCGTTTCCTGCGCCAGGGTGACCCAGATCATGAATCTCTTAAACCTGCCCCCGTGGCGGCAGGAGGAACTGCTGTTTCTCTCTCCTGAAAGCACGCTAACGGAATGGGGGATCAGGGCGGAATGTGAGCGGGTGGTGTGGGAGATGAAGTTTTGAACGGGTCGAGTGGTTTTGCTTGAAACAATCCAGTAAGTCGATTATTATTCGACATACTGGAATTTCATGATGCCTCTTTTACCCCGAGATACACCTTTCGATTACCAGCTTGCCATGCAGCGCCTGTCGGATTACGCCGCGCCTCGTGACAAGCTCCGACAGCTTTGCGTGCAGGGAGAAATCGCCCGCGTAAAGAAGGGGCTCTACACCCCGTTGGATGAGGGGCGTCCAGTGATTGATCCCCTCGTGCTTTCCGGCTTGGTTTACGGGCCTTCCTATGTAAGTCGTGAAACCGCTTTGGCCATTCATGGGCTTATCCCGGAGCGGGTGGAGGAAATCACCGCTATGACCTCGCTTAAAGAGAAGCGGTTTGTAACACCGGCGGGGCGTTTCACCTATCGTGTCATGCCAAAGGCGGCTTTTGCATTGGGGGTGGGCATTGCTGAGGCCCGCGGGGGAACCTATTTTCTTGCATGTCCAGAAAAGGCGCTGTGCGACCGGGTGGCTATGGTGCGCGGTTTGACAGGAACCGCCGAGGTGGAAGCGTTGCTTGTTGAAGATTTGAGGATCGAGCTCGGAGCGTTCGCCGGGATGGATGTGGCACTGTTAAGTCAAATTGCCGATGCCTATGGTAGGCGCAATGTGCGGGCCCTGGCCAACTGGCTGGCGGAGGTGGCACGATGAAGCCCGCCCTTCAGGAACTCATGGGGCGGTATGCTCCGCAGACTCGTGCGGAATACGAGTCGGCCTTGCGCGAGATCGTTCAGGAACTGGCCCTGCTGGGTCTCTGGCGCTCCAAGTTTTATGAACACGCCGCGTTTTATGGTGGGACGGCGTTGCGCATTTTCCACGGCCTGCGCCGTTTCTCGGAAGATCTCGATTTTTCGCTTTTGAAGCCAGATGCAACATTCGATCCGCACCCTTACCTGCGAGCGGTGGAGGAAGAGTTGACTGCCTTTGGATTTTCCGTGGAGGTGGAACGGCGGCAAAAGAGCGTGGATAGCGCTATTGAGTCGGCCTTCATCAAGGGCGAAACTTCCGTCAACCTTTTGCTGATTGGGGCTCCAGCATCCCTGGCGGGTGGGCTGCCGCGGTCGCAACTGGTTCGGGTCAAAATGGAAATCGATACCGATCCGCCGCCGGGCGCTGTATGCGAGGTGCGCACGCAGCTTGTCCCCATTCCCTTTCAAGTCAAACTCTACACGCCGCCGGATCTCTTTGCAGGTAAGCTCCATGCTGTGCTTTGCCGCAAGTGGAAAAACCGAGTGAAGGGGCGCGATTATTATGACTTCGTCTGGTATGTGGGACGTGGCACTCCCTGTCACCTTGCCCACCTTGAATCCCGGATGCGGCAGACCGGCCACTGGAATGAAGAGCGCCCCCTTACGGATGCCGACGTGCGCGCATTGCTGTTGAAGCGTTTTGAGCAGGTGGATTTTGAAACCGCCAAAGGCGACGTGCTTCCTTTTTTGCGTGACGCAGCGGAAGTGGCTCTCTGGTCCCCAGCCTTTTTCCAGCAGTTGGCGGAAGGGATGAAATTTGGATGAAGACCGTCATCGCCACCGAACTCGCCGGGGCGGGGGATGGTGTGGTAGAAGGGGGGCACTCGTCGAGCGAGCGAGTAGGGAGGAGATCGGGGTTGACGCGCTCCTCCTATAGGGTATCTTATACCTCATGCCAAACGTGATCTCGCCTCGAAAACGATCTGTCACCTTCCTGGAAAGCCGCGAGGTTTTTGAGTGGATGGAAGAGATGGCTCGTGTCCGGCAAACCGATGTTTCGGTCATCCTTCGGGATGCGACAAGCGCCTATTATCTGCAACATCAGAAGGTTGCGGACGATCATGTGGGATTGCTCACCCAGCGTTCCGAAACCAAGGCTGCGGCGCGGATGAAAACGGCAAAGCAGATTGCTTCCGGTAAATGGACGCCAGCAGCGGCGCAGGAGCGCAACGCCCCCATCCACAAACCCGTTCGAGTGGTAAATCTGTGGCCTTCGATTACGCGGCACGTTCGTTCCACAGCCAAATAATCATCCCCTATGCCCGCCGCGCCCCGTCGTTCTGTGGAAGATTTTGAAGCTATCTTGCGTGCCATCAGCAAACAGCAGGAGCCGGTGATTCTAGTGGGTGGGCACGCTGTGAACGTTTGGGCGTTGGCCTATGGGGATCGTCTTGGCGCTCTCCTAGCGCCTCTGCAACCTTTGACGAGCGGCGATATGGATGTGTTTGCCACCCGCCATGCGCTGATGGAGTTACACCGGGAACTCGGGGGAAAGCTCCTCTTAAGTGGTCCTCGCGAAATCATTGATGGCACGCTAATTCTTGGAACCAAGCCGAATACTCGTGAACTGGACGTGCTTCGCTGGGTCAACGGCATCCCCAAAATCGAATTTCAGAATGCTGTAACGATGGATGTTTGCGGGTATGAGATTTTGGTGCTGTTCCCGCATCTTCTGCTTCAGGCCAAATTGGAAAATGCCCTCCACCTTGACCAAGCGGGGCGACAGGACATCAAGCATGTTAAAATCATGGCGCTGGTGCTCCGCGAATTTCTTGTCGACGTGGTTGCTGGTGCCACCTCAGAAAATGAAAAATCCGCCCTCGCACTACTCCAGGAAGTTCTTCAGGTTATCACTTCGGATAAAGCAAGGGAGTTCACGCACCTCCATCATGTCCGGTTTGACGGGATTATACCCGCCGATCTTCTGCGCGACTTCCCATTGACCAGATTGGCAAAATTTGGGCGGCATCAATTGCCACGGGCCTTTCCTGCGTAACACACTCCTCGGGCTGCATCTCGCGTGAGGACCTCCAGAGAATCCCTATTTTTCCGAATCCCGTCGGATATGGGCACCCATGTCGATTAAGTAAACGCGAAATGGGCGGAATTTGCGAGGCACCTCTTCGGGCGGTGCGGCTTGGATGGAAGTGAATTACGAAGTTTCTGTGTAGGGGACTGCGCAACCCGTTCTGTATCCATGCCCAAATCCACACAACAAATACGAAAGCCACACCTCATAGAGAGCCAGAAAGGGTGCATTCACCGTGAAGAAGCGAAGTGAAAAACAAAACCGCGAGTTACCCAAGGCTCGGACCGGCATCCCGGGATTGGACGAACTGACCGGTGGCGGGTTGCCGTTGGGCTGTCCAACATTGATTTGCGGCGGGGCTGGTTCCGGCAAGACGGTGTTTGCCATGGAATTCCTGGTGCGCGGGGCCGTAGAGTTCGACGAGCCGGGCGTGTTCATGGCCTTCGATGAGCACCCCGATGAGCTGACGGCGAATTTCGCCTCGTTCGGCTATGACCTTCGTGCGCTGGTTAAGCAAAAGAAACTGGCGTTCGACCACGTCCATATTGAGCGCGGCGAAATCGCAGAGACGGGCGAATACGACCTGGAAGGGCTGTTTATTCGGCTGGCGAGCGCGATTGAGAGCATCGGGGCCAAACGCGTGGTGATCGACACGATGGAGGTGCTCTTTTCCGGGCTGGGCAACACCGCCATCCTGCGGGCGGAGTTGCGCCGGTTGTTCCGCTGGCTGAAGGAGAAAGGCGTGACCGCAATCATCACCGGCGAGCGGGGCGAGTCCAGTCTGACCCGGTATGGATTGGAGGAATACGTGGCCGATTGTGTGCTGTTGCTGGATCACCGGGTGGTCGAGAACATCGCCACGCGGCGGTTGCGGATTGTTAAGTATCGCGGCACCAGCCACGGCACGAGCGAGTATCCGTTCCAGATTGACGCGGGCGGCATTTCCATCCTCTCCGTTACTTCGCTGGGCTTGAAAAGCGAGGCTTTGACGGAGCGGGTCTCCAGCGGCATCCCGCAGTTGGATGCGATGATGGGCGACCGGGGCTATTACCGGGGCAGCAGCGTGCTGGTCTCGGGCACGGCAGGCGCGGGCAAGACGAGTGTGGCGGCGAGTTTTATCCACGCCGCCGCCGCGCGCGGGGAACGGTGCATTTGGTTCGCGTTGGAGGAGTCCTCCAGCCAGATCATCCGCAACATGCGCTCAATCGGGCTGGATCTGGAACCGGCAGTCAAGGGGGACCTGCTGCGGTTTTACGCGGAGCGTCCGTCGGGCGCGGGCCTGGAGATGCACTTGTTGAACGTCCACCGGCAAGTAATGGAGTTTAAGCCCCGCATTGTGGTGATGGATTCGATCTCCAACTTCACGGCGCTCGGCAATCAGCAGGAGGTCAAGGCGATGATGACCCGGCTGATCGACTTTTTCAAGATGCAGCAAGTCACGACCCTGTTCACCACCCTGACCACGGGCGGCGTCTTCGTGGAGACCAAGGATACCGGGGTCTCCTCGCTGATGGACACGTGGCTCTTGTTGCGCGACCTCGAATGCGGTGCCGAGCGCAACCGCGTGTTGCACGTCCTCAAGTCACGCGGCATGGCGCACTCGAACCAAGTCCGCGAGTTTCTGCTGACCGATCAAGGGATCGCGCTGCGGGAGGTTTACCTCGGGCCGTCTGGCATCTTGCTGACCGGCAGCGCGCGGAATGTTCAGGAATCGCTGGAGAAATCCGAAGCCCTCCTGCGGCAACAGGCGACGGAGAGCCGCCAGCGCAACCTGGAGCGCAAGAGGCAGGCCGTCGCCGCCCAGATCCTAGCGTTGCAAGTCGAGTGTGACGCGGAGCAAGCGGAACTCCAACAGGCGATAGACCAGGATACCCTGCGGAGGCAGACGCTGACTGAGGAACGTGTCCAGCTAGGCCAGCAACGACAGGCCGATTCAACGAAGAAAAACGGCCGCAAATGAGAATGGCCACACCGTGAAAACCAAGCCCGCGACAATCCCTGATAACGTCACTTGGAAACTGCGGCTTTACATCACCGGGTTCACGCGTCGGTCGATTCAATCCGTGGATGCTGTTAAAGCCCTCTGCAAACGCCACCTGCTGGGCCGCTTCGAGTTGGAAGTCATCGACCTCTGCCAGCAGCCCGACCGGGCCAAAACCGACCAGATCATTGCCACGCCGACGTTGGTCAAAGAACTGCCGCTGCCCATGCGGCGTTTGATCGGCGACCTGTCTCATCCCGACCGGGTGCTGAACGCGCTGAATCTGAAACCCAAGCAGGAATGACCATGCCAGACACCATCGACCAACTCCGCCGCGAACTCGACGAGACGCGGGCGCGCCTGACCGAGGCGCTAGAAGCGCTCGACGCTATTCACAGAGGCGAGGTGGACGGGTTGGTGCTGACAGGGGATGATGACCAGCCGCAGCTTTACACGCGGATCGGCGAGCAAGAGCCTTATCGGCTGTTGATCGAGCAGATGAGCGAGGGGGCGCTGACTTTGTCCCAGGGCGGCGTGATCTTGTACGCCAACCAACTGATGGAGCGGTTGCTCGCCACGCCACTGGAACGGATCATCGGCGCGGAGTTGCGAACCTTTGTCGTTGCCGCCGACCAGCCGGTGCTGGACAGGCTGCTCGCAGCCGCCGAGCGCGGGATTTGCCAGGGCGAAGTGGTTGTTCACGCCGCCGGTGGTGCGACCGCCCAGTTACGGCTGGGCTTAAGTTCGCTGCACTTGGGCAAGGATACGCTAGTGGCGATGGTGGTGAGCGACCTGACGGTGGAGCGCCAACAAGCGGCGGAGCGCCAACAAGCGGCGGAAACGCTACGGAAGAGCGAGGAACGCCTGCAACTCGCCACCCGCGCAGGGAACATTGGGGTATGGGATTGGGATGTTGTAAAAAACGAACTGACCTGGGACGAAAATTTTTGTTCCATCTACGGGATTCACAAAGAGGATATTAAGGGCACTTATGAGGGGTGGAGTTCCACGCTACATCCCGAGGATCGAGCGTATGTAGAGGGAGAAATTCAAGCGACCCTCCGTGGCGAACGGGAATACGCACCGGAGTTCCGTATCATTCGTCCGGATGGCTCCGTGCGGATTATCAAGGCCGAATCCAAAACCATCCGCGACGAGAACGATAAGGCCGTGCGCATAGTCGGCACCAACATTGACATCACCGAGCGCAAACAGAGAGAACTGGCGGTCAACCGACTGGCAGCGATCGTTGAATCCTCGGCGGACTGCATCATTGGCAAAGATTTGGACGGGATCATCACCAGTTGGAATCACGGCGCGGAAATAATGTTTGGTTATTCTGTCAGCGAGATGATCGGCACTCCCATCATACGCCTGGTTCCGGAGGATCGGAAGGATGAGGAATATCAAATTCTGGAGACGATCCGGCAAGGGGGAAGCGTTGACCACTCCGAGACCGTGCGCCAAACCAAAGACGGTCGGCTGATTGATGTCTCGATCACCGTTTCCCCTATCAAGGATAAAACCGGCGCGATTGTCGGCGTGTCGAAAGTGGCGCGCGACATCACCGAGCGCAAACGGATGGAGACGATGCTGCGCCAGAGTGAGGAGCGATTCCGCCGGTACTTCGAGTTGCCGCTTATCGGCATTGCGATAACCTCGCCGACCAAAGGCTGGCTGGAGGTCAATGACCGACTCTGCGAGATGCTCGGCTATTCGCGGGCGGAGTTGCTACAGATGACGTGGGAGGAGTTGACCGACCCGGAGGACCTCGCCGCCGATATGGCGCAGTTCGGGCACCTCCTGGCCGGCGAAATTGAGGGCTATCAGATCGAAAAGCGGTTTATGCGCAAAGATGGCCGGTCCGTGCCCACCAACTTGGTGGTGGGCTGCGTGAGGACGGAGACCGGTGCGGTGGACTACGCCGTGGTACTGCTGCAGGACATCAGCCTGCGCAAAGAGGCGGAGGCGGTGCTGGCGAAAGCCGTCCGTGATTTGCGTGACAAAAATACAGAGTTGGAGCACTTCCTCTTCGCCGCGTCGCACGACCTGAAGAGTCCGGTCGTGACCGTCCGGACATTCCTCGGCTACGTGGAAGAAGACCTTGCGTCCGGCGACACCGAGCGGCTCGCGAAGGATATGGAGTTCATCCGGGCTGCCACGGACAAGATGGTGCAGTTGCTGGACGATGTGCTGGAAATATCCCGCGTCGGGCGCCTCGTCGGCGTGACGGTGGCGGTCACATTCCGGGAACTGGTGGACGAAGCCTGCAGCGTAGTGGCGGGGCGGATGGCCGGACGCGGGGTGACGAAGCAGGTGGTTGGCCCCGACATGACGTTGTTCGGCGACCGGATCCGGCTGGGGGATATCTGGCAGAATCTGACGGACAACGCCTGCAAGTTTATGGGCGATCAACCGGCACCGCTCATCGAGTTCGGCATCCAAGAACGCAACGGAGAGCCGGTGTTCTATGTGCGCGACAACGGCATCGGGATCGATCCACGCTATCACGATAAGATTTTCGATCTGTTCAACCGGCTCGATCCGAAAATCGAGGGAACCGGCATGGGTCTGGCGCTGGTCAGGCGGATTGTGGAATTTTGTGGGGGTAAAATCTGGGTGGAGTCTCCAGGACTCGGCCAGGGCGCGTGTTTTTATTTCACCCTGCCCTCAGCGATCGTAAAACCATCCACAGGAGAACTGTCATGAAAGGCGAACCGATTGTCATTTTGCTGGTGGAAGATGATGAGGCCCATACCGAGATCGTACGGCGCAACTTCGAGGGTTACCGGCTGGCCAACACCTTGATGCATGTCCCCGACGGGCAGGCGGCGCTGGATTACTTGTACCGGCGCAATGAATTCAGCGATCCGGCCACGTCCCCGCGCCCCGGCATCATCCTGCTCGATCTGCGGTTGCCGAAGGTGGACGGGCTGGAGGTCTTGACGCAGATCAAATCGGATCCCCAGCTCAGCTCCATACCGGTGGTGGTCTTGACCACCTCGAAAACCGAGTTGGATATGGTCAAAGCCTATGCCTCCCACGCCAACAGCTATCTGGTCAAGCCGGTGGATTTCACCCATTTCATCGAACTGATGAAAACCTTCGGCTACTACTGGTTGATGTGGAACGAGCTTCCCCAAGAGTCGGCCCCTGAGGTCTCATGAATACCGCTCTTACATACCTCCTGGTCGCCGATGACGAAGCGGCTCACGTCGAGGCGATCCGCCGCACCCTTGAAAAGGAGCCGCTGGAACTGCGCACGGTCGGCACCCTGCGAGAATACCGGGCTTGCGTGGCGGAGCGGGCACCGGACATCGCGCTGGTGGATCTGAACCTGCCGGACGGGCGGGCGGTGGAAATCCTGACGTCACCCCCGGAGGCCGCGCCTTTCCCAGTCGTCGTCATGACCGCCTATGGCAATCAACCGACCGTCGTGGAAGTGCTGAAGGCCGGCGCGCTGAATTATTTCGTCAAATCCCCTGTCACGTTTGCCACCTTGCCCAGCACCCTCGAACTGGTCTTGCGCGAATGGCAACTCCTCCAAACCCATCACCGGACGGAGTTGATCACGGCGGCCCGGTTGCGCTTGATCCAGTTTAGCGAGGCGCATTCAGTGGACGAATTGCTCCAAAACCTGTTGGATAAACTCGAAGGATTAACCGGCAGCCAGATGGGATTTTATCACCTTGTGTTGCCGGACCAAAAGACGCTCTCGCTCCAGTCGTGGTCCACGCACACGATTTCGGAAATGAATCGGGCGGAAGGCAAAGAGCGCCACTACGATAGCTCGGAAGCAGGCGTGTGGGAGGACTGCATGCGGGAACGCCGCCCCGTGGTCTACAACGATACCGCGATGCTGCCCCCTCGCCAGGGATTGCCGCCGGGGCATGCGCCCGTCACGCGCGAGTTGGTCGTGCCGGTGTTGCGCGGCGACAAGATCGTGGCGATCCTCGGCCTGGGCAACAAGCCGCTCAATTATACCGATGAGGATGTCGCAATCGTTGCACAATTAGCGGACGTTGCCTGGGATATTTTCGAGCGCAAGCGGGCGGAGGAGGAACTTTCGGCGTCGGTGCGGGATCTCACCAACCTCAAAAAGGCCATCGACGAGCACGATATTGTCGCCATCACCGACCCCCAAGGTGTCCTCACCTACGTCAACGACCGGTTCTGCGCCCTCTCGAAATATTCCCGCGAGGAATTGATCGGCCAGAATCCCCGCGTCCTTAATTCAGGCTACCACCCCAAAGGGTTTATCCGCAACCTGTGGGAAACAATCAGCCACGGCAGGATTTGGAAGGGGAAATTCAGGAACCGGGCGAAGGACGGCTCGATCTTCTGGCTGGACACCACCATCGTTCCGTTCCTGGATGCTCAGGGCAAGCCTTACCAATACATGGCCATCCGGAGCGACATCACGGAACTCAAACAGGTTGAGGAGGCGCTCCTGGAGAGTAAGGAGCGGCTGAACTTTGCCCTCCAAGAAGTCCAAATTGGAGCATGGGAACTTAACCTGAAGGATCACACCTCGCAGCGCACGCTGATCCACGATCAAATCTTTGGTTACGAGGCGCTGTTGCAGAACTGGACCTACGAGATGTTCCTCGAACACGTTCTGCCGGAGGATCGATACGAGGTGGACGAGAGTTTCCGCAAAGCTCAAGAGGCGCGTTCGCGCTGGAATTTCGAGTGCCGCATCCGTCGTGCCGATGGCGAGGTGCGGTGGATTTGGGCTGCCGGGGGGCATCAGGTGGATTCGACAGGTTTACCCACGAAGATCACGGGTATTGTGCAGGACATCACCGAGCGGAAACGGGCAGAGGAAAATCTTAACACGGCCAAAGAAGCCGCCGAAGCAGCCAATGGGGCCAAAGACCAGTTCATCGCCGTGCTCAGCCACGAGCTGCGCACGCCCCTGACCCCGGTGCTCATGACCGTCAGCGCCCGTGAGACCGACACGACGTTGACGGCTGAACTTCGCGAAGAACTTTCCATGATCCGCCGCAACTTGGAACTGGAAACAAGCCTGATCGACGACCTCCTGGACCTCAACCGCCTTGCCCACGGCAAGATCACACTGCGCCTCCAGCACGCAGATCTCCACGACATCCTTCGGAACATGCTGGAAGTCTGCCGCGAGGATATCAAGGGGCACGGCTTGAAGCTTCGCTTGGAACTGAGCGCCTCCCAGCACACGGTCAACGCCGATGGCGGTCGACTTCAGCAGGTATTCTGGAATCTTCTCAAAAACGCCACCAAGTTCACCCCCGCCGACGGCACCATTACTATCCGCACCTCCAACTCCCGCGCCGGGATAGTGCGTGCCGAGGTGGCCGATACGGGCCGGGGCATCGCTCCTGAGGTTATACCCAGCCTTTTTGTCGCCTTCGAGCAGGGCGGAATGAAAACCACCGAACATTCTGGCGGATTAGGGCTGGGACTGGCCATCTGCAAAGCCCTGGTGGATCTGCACGGCGGCAAAATATGGGTGGAAAGCAAAGGCGAATATCGGGGATCGACTTTTTTCGTCGAACTGCCCATAGCCAATGGTCACCCCCCAACGGAAGTCGCTGCGGCTTCGGCGCGACCCGCGACAAAATGGAACCCAAAAGTCGGCGATCATGACCTGCGGATTCTTTTGGTCGAGGACAACGTCGACACCGTGCGAATTCTGAGCCGCTTGCTGGAGCGGGCCGGGTGCAAGGTCACCACCGCCCAGAGCGTGAGCGCCGCCTTGACGGCAGCGCAAGAAGTGCGGGAAAGCGAGGAGAAATTCGACCTTCTCATCAGTGACTTGGGCCTGCCCGATGGCGATGGCAGAGACATCATGCGGGAGTTGCACGACCGCGACGGCCTTTCCGGCATTGCCATCAGTGGCTACGGCATGGAGGAAGATATTGAAAAAAGCCATGCCGCTGGATTTAGCGAGCATCTCACCAAGCCGATCCAAATTCAGGAGCTTCAGGATGCCATATCCGCCGTGGTGGGCAGCGAGACCACCTGAACGGTTGCAACCCGGCCATCCAAAAGGTCGCGTTCGCCGGTTCGTGATTGAGAGAAAGACTCGGGCTTGGTGGCCGAAAAAATGAGGGTTTACCGAAGATCGATCAATCTGTCCGCCCCTTTTGTATTTCCTGTCGGGGATCGGATGAATTCTGAGGGGCCGAAAAGTTCGCCGCAATAGGCCGGAGCATTCCCTCAGTAAACTCTGAGGAAACGGACTTCCGGAGCTTTGCTGGAAAAAAGGATGAAAAAGGGTAAAGATTAAGAGATTGCCCCTTTGATTTATAGGGGATACCATTATTCTCCATAAACTGCAGGGCGAGCGAACTTGGAGATAGTAGAAAATTTCCAAGCAGCTTCCCCATCCTTCGGTCCTACTACCTAGATTCAGGAAAAACCCATGGATGCTCCGAAATTGTGGCCCAACATTGCCCCAAAAAATTTGGCAATGGCTTTCGCGGTAATCACCGTGGCTCTGGTGGGAGCGGGTTTCTGGTATTACCAAGCGCAGGCCAAGGCAATCCACCAGAACAGTTACGAGACTATTGCCGCCATTTCCAAGATGAAGGTTGGGCAGATCGTCCAATGGCAAAAGGAACGCCTCATAGATGTTACGAGGGAAGCCCACAGCCCGACTTTGATAAGAGGGCTTGGGATGATCGCGAGGAATGCCGAAACGCCTGAAATCCGGGATCAAGTGCGGGAAATCCTGAAGCTTTCAAAGAAACAAGACGAGTATTCCAACATCATCGCGCTTTCACCCTCCGGGCAGGTTCTCTTCAGCACGAGTGACGGCCCCGTCTCGATAGACACGGCCACTCAGCGGGCGGTCGAGGCGGCCCGCGCCAACCCAAGTGGCGTAATCTCCGACTTCTTTCGCACTTCCGAGGGTGAGGTGGATATCGACGCCGTTGCAGCAGCCCGGGACGCAGGGGGAAGCGTGCTGGGATTCATCGTTTTTCGGTGCCGGGCAGCCATCTACCTCTACCCGCTGATCCAGTCATGGCCTATGCCCAGTCGCAGTGCCGAGACGCTTCTTGTCGAGCGGGAGGGGGAGGACGTGGTTTTCCTCAATGAACTGCGCCATCGCTCCAAGACCGGTTTGTCCTTTCGCCATTCATTAAAACAAGCGGATATGCCCGCAGTGCAAGCGGTCTTGGGACGGCACGGCATGTTCGACGGCAAAGATTACCGTAACGTGAAGGTGTTGGCTGATCTTTCCCCCATCCCCGGAACGCCTTGGTTTATGGTGGCCAAAGTGGATGCAGCCGAAATCATGGCCGAAGCGGATTACCGAGCCTACGGTATCAGCGTCATCGTCGGGGCGTTCATTCTGCTGGGCGCAGCCTCAACGGCCCATGCTTATCGGCGGTTGCAGGTGGATCATTTGCGGGAAGTCGTTGAGTTGGAGCGCCAACAACGGGAGGTTCTACATAAAAGCGAGCAAGACTATCGCAGGTTGTTTGAGGGGATGCTTGAGGGCTTCGCCCTGCATGAGATTGTTTGTGACGAATCCGGCAAACCCGTGGACTATCGCTTCCTCTCCGTCAACCCAGCCTTCGAGCGCATAACCGGCCTGAGCGCGAAGAATCTAGTCGGTCGCACTGTCCTGGATGTCATGCCCGAAACTGAGATGGTGTGGATTGAGCGATATGGCCGCGTTGCGTTGACCGGCGAGCCGGATCATTTCGAGGAATACAACCACCCCTTGAAGCGGCATTTCAAAATTGAGGCTTTCAGCCCGCAGATCGGCCAGTTTGTCGTCGTGTTTGAGGACATTACCAAGCGCAAGCAGTCGGAAGTACGCCTGCGTTTGCAAAGCGGCGCTCTCGAAGCCGCAGCGAACGCCATTGTCATCACCGACAGCAAAGGCGTGATTCAATGGGCCAACGCCGCCTTTACAAGCTACACCGGCTACAGCGTGGCGGAAGCCATCGGCAAAACGCCCAGTCTGCTCAAGTCGGGCAAACAAGATCCAGCGTTCTACCAGAATTTGTGGAAAACGATTCTCGCCGGTGAGGTTTGGCATGGCGAAATGATCAACCGACGGAAGGATGGCAGTCATTATCCAGAGGAAATGACCATCACCCCGATGAAGGACAAGCAGGGCGAGGTCACGCACTTTATTGCTGTCAAAAACGACATCAGCGAGCGCAAGCAGGCAGAGGGGACGCTTCGTGCGAGTGAGGAACGGTATCGGTCTATTCTCAACGCCTCTCCTGACGCCATTTTCATAACGGACATGAAAGACGGTCGCCATCTCATGGTTTCGCCTGGGGCTGTGGCGATGTTCGGCTGCGACAGTGAGCAGGATATGGTGGGGGCTTTGTTCACCGATTTCATCGTTCCCGAGGATCGTGAGCGCATAGCGTCCAATGTTGCCCTCACACTTCAAGGCAAGTTTCAAGGACTGGTTGAATACCGTGCAATGCGTGCGGACGGAAGCACCTTTGACATGGAGGCAAACGGGGAAATGATTCGGGACGCAGAGGGGTTCCCTACTCAAATGGTAGCCATCGTCCGCGATATAACCGAGCGCAAGCAAATGCAGGAGGATATGCTGCGAACCCATCGCATCGAAAGCATCGGCAGACTGGCTGCGGGCGTCGCGCACGATCTCAACAACATTCTCACTCCCATCATCCTCTCCGCCGAAATGCTGCGCCAGGTGAAGGAATCCGAGACCCGCGAATCCATTATCGAAACCATCGAGGAATGCGCTCAGCGCGGGGCCAACGTCGTCAACCAGGTGCTCACCTTTGGCCGTGGCGCAAAAGGGGAGCGCACTACGCTGCAATTAAATCGTATCGGCCATGAGATAGTAAAAGTGATCCGCGAGACATTTCCAAAAAACATCGCCATCATAAACTCGATCCCTTCCGACCTTTGGCCGGTCAAAGCCGACTCCACGCAGATTCATCAGATATTACTCAACCTCTGCATCAACGCCCGTGATGCCATGCCGGAGGGAGGGTCATTGCTCATCACGGGAGAAAACGTAGAGATCGATGAAAACTTCGCTGCCATGGTGCCCGATGCAAGGCCAGAGGACTATGCCATGGTTTCGATATCCGATAGCGGCAGCGGCATCCCAAGCGAGATCATCGGCAAGATATTCGACCCATTTTTCACGACCAAAGAAATAGGCAAAGGCACAGGTCTCGGCCTTTCCACCGTCATCGGCATCGTGCGCAGCCACGGCGGATTTGTCACCGTTAAATCCGGCGTGGATCGCGGCAGCAATTTCAAAGTATTCCTTCCCCGCGAAGCGGATGGCACGTTGGAGCAGGAGCCATTGGTCCCCGTGAAAATGTTACAGGGCGAGGGTGAGACGATTCTTCTGGTTGATGACGAGATGTGCATTGCCAAGATGACTTCGGCGGTTCTCGAAAATAATGGGTATAAAGTCCTCGCAGCCGCAGAGGGGACTGATGCGCTTGCCCTTTATGGGGAACACGCAAACGTGATTAAAGTAGTGCTCACTGATGTGATGATGCCGGGGATGGACGGATTGAAGCTCACGCGGGCATTGAAAGAGATCAACCCGCTGGTGAAGGTCATCGCATCCACGGGGCAGGCTACGGAATCCCGCCAAGCCGAACTGCAGGCGCTGGGCGTAAATGTGATCCTGCACAAGCCCTACGATGCCAAGAAGCTGCTAAAAGCCCTGCACGAGGCGATCCATGCGGAGGGTGCGTAACCCCAAACCAGCTCATTTCGTAAACAGGCAGCCAAGGGCACCTAGGTCGAATTTGCCTATTTACGAAATCCTGGAGCTTTCAAAAACGTGGGGGCGAAACGGAGAGGCGAGAGAGGTTTCGCGTTTTTTCGTCAAAACGAAGCTCGTTTTCTCACTCAATTCTGGCGGTTGACCTCTCCCGTAGGGAGAGGAGAGAGGGGCGGATTTTTGGGTTTCGCCCCGCTAAGGCTCTTGTTTACTTGGTTCAAGAGCGAATGCTTGCGGAAACTGAGACCGCCTGATAATCTGCCCGTTGGCTTTTCACGAATGGAAAGCCGGTTTCGCGGTGTGCAGAAAATGGCGACCCTAACGGGATTCGAACCCGTGTCACCGCCGTGAAAGGGCGGTGTCCTAACCGCTGGACGATAGGGTCATCAGAAGCGGGCGGTGAATATGCAGGCATGTCGCCTTTCCTGCAAGCGTATTTTCATCCAAAAATGAACACC
>Ga0316225_1000526_pt1 | contig 47440 bp, 72 predicted proteins | sample TBH18015metaG_FD_206010 | JGI IMG/M metagenome (GOLD analysis project Ga0316225, IMG submission 206010) | Freshwater microbial communities from Trout Bog Lake, Wisconsin, USA - TBH18015 | ecosystem: Environmental > Aquatic > Freshwater > Lake > Hypolimnion/Profundal zone | place: USA: Wisconsin... | reverse complement strand
TGGATAAGACTGTCTAATAAAGTTAACGTCTTTGTTTAATAGATAACTGTAATTACCTGATGAATCAATTACAGCCAACGAATATGTTGATAAATAATCTATAGGACAAGACAAATAACTATTTCCAGATGTCATGGTTCCAATAACATTTTTACGCAACGATGGTAATTGAACTGAGTTATATATACGTTCTTCAGCCTCCATTACAAAGACTGGAATATTTGCCACGAACAACTGTTCGGTGTTCTCAGCGTAAGACTGGATATTGTTATATAACTGTTCGTAATTCATAGGGTTTACACTTAAGCCATCGGACCTCTAGACATACGACCTTTAGTAGCTGCACCAGCTCCACGCATTTCAATGCCAGACGTTTTTGGCTCTTTGGTTGTGCCATAGCTAACACCGTTAGGAATAGGATCACGCAGATCTGCATCTTTTACAGATTTAGTAGTTGCATATGGAATATCATCTTCCATCGCTTGGAAGCTCTCTACTGTGTATTTTTTGCCAGACATAGTATGCGGAGCAGCATAGTCAGAGGCTGGTTTGTCATTTTTAGCATGACCAGTATGAACAGCTGGGCTATTCTTTTTGGTTGCTTTTACTGATTTATCGTATGCCATATTAACGACCTCTTCCAGAAGATTTTTGGTTCATTGCACGAGCCATGTTGCGACCTACCGCTTTCATAGCTTTACCAGTTACTCCACCTTTAGCCATTTTAGTAGGCTTCATACCTGGGTGCATATGATGTTCATGTTTATGAACTTCTTTTTTTGCTTCTTTATCTGCAATCTTAGTTACTTGCTTCTTGTCCATTTTAAACTCCTAAGTTGTTGTAATGGTTACTGTACCGATTGTTATAACAGGAAGCAAGGAATTTGGCGTTAAATAACTATCAAAATAACTTGCTCCACCTACGGGATTCCAACCCCACTGAATCTGCCTACTACCATCGCTTGGATAACCTAAATTATCCACGTTAAACGCATTTGGATCATAAGGATTTGTCATCAATCCTGATGTTCCACCAGCGTAATAACTGACATCTGGGCGTGGCTCCCGTACAGCTTGCGGATCATTCACAGGATATAAACCAAGACTTAACTGTGGTTGATCTGGATCCCAACACTCAGGACATACTTTGATATTAAAAAGTTTGGTTTTAATAACCTCTTTTTTCAATTCTTTGAGCATATATCGAAAACCACAACGATCACATTGTGCTATTGCCCATTTGCCAGATGAATACTTATTTGGCATTAGACGAACCTACCTTTTGTACGACCTTTTCTTTCTATGCCATGACCTCGAATAACACCGCCTTTTTTGCGGTTTAATGGACTGTCTGGGTTAAATGGATTATTAGATCCTGGAACATAACCAGCACCGCCACCGCCTTTAGGAGAACTGCCTTTAGGTGTTTTATCGTAATACCCCATGTCCTTTAATCTTTCAGCATAGGTACGATCACGTTCAGCATCTACTTTAGCTCTGTGTTCTTGAGCCATTTTAGAAGCTTCATCTATAGCTTTTTGTTCTTCAGGGGTAGGCATTATCTTCCATGACCTCCGTAAAAAGACATCCTAGGAACAAAACGAATAGCTGCTTTTTCCCTATCTTCTTGGGAAGCTAAATCCCATTGTTCCATGTACTCAGCTTTGAGCATTGGAATACGATTAGGATCTACCCCAGGGATTTTGGAAGACAAGTAAAACGCTAGTCCAGCCACCATGCATGGGATGAATCTAAATGGAATGTCATTGGTATTAATACCAGTGCCAGCATCCTGAATCCTACGCATACGCCAGTAAACAAAAGTGTATTGGCTGCCTGGAGAGTTTGGAGTGGGCCAGACGTTAATACAAGGCAGATTGACCACGCTAATCGAAGCTCCAGTCGCATGAGCAGCTGGGGTAGTACCATTCTGACCACGATAGCAATTTAACATCTGTGGAGCCGTTGTAGAGACATTTGGGTAGTAAATAATCTCATTGTCTATCTGGATGTAGCCAGTGGCTGCTAAACCTGTTAAGTCAGATTGATTTAACTGAATAGTAGTGTCGGTAGCACTAATACCAGTGGTTGATCCATTACCGTATAAGGTGTAATTGGTAGGATTGTTTTGTCCAGACTGGCGGTTAATCCATACTTGAATAGGTCTTCCTTGAGCCAATTTATTAGGCAAAGTCGAGTAGGTGTCCTCGGAAATGCGACTAATATTAATATCTATCTGGTTTTGCAAAGTACCAGTTCGGATAACTTGGCTCAATAAGTCGATGGTATCTATTGGCAAAGGGTAGGTAATCTGTCCAGTAACCATAGGAATTTGACCTTCTTGGATAGTCCAAAGGTTAATTCCACGATTTGCCCATTCAACGGTTAAAAGATTTAAAGACCGTCTAGCTGTCCTAAAATCATAACCAGTTCTAAGTTCGACACCGCACCTCTCAAACGCCTCTTCAATGAGATCGTTCATGTTTAGGTCAAATACGGATGTCCCTGAAGTAGCCATTATTTATGCTTAAAGCCTTTAAGAGTTTCTGCTAAACGAGCACGTTGACCTAGCTTGCCAGGTTTTTTAGCAGCAGCAGCCAGTTTTTTCTCAGGAATAGTATGTCCTTCTTTTACTCCCAAAGCCTTACGCAACGCACCAGCTTTTTTGATAGCGTGTTGAATCCATTTTTCTGCCATGATTAACTCGCAACATTTTGTTCTGGATCAACGGGAGCAGTAACTTCAACGGTTGCAGATGCTGGTTCTTCAACATTGATAGTTACGCTGGCTGGTGCTTCTACAGGAGCAGCTTCAACAGCAGGAGATGCTTCAGCTACGGGAGCAACTTGTACAGGTTCTGATGCTGGAACTAAAGAAGCAGCAAAAGATGTTACCACTGGGGAATCTGAGAATCCCAAAGCTACTTTTTCACTAGCCAAATAAGCAGCAAATTCATTTAATAATTTGTGCTCTTCACCTTCCATTGCATGACCAGCACTTTTTACATAATTTACTACTTTTTCAAATAAGTTCATTTTTTCTTCCTTGCAGCTCGTAAGTTATCGACTAAATTAGGATAAGGTCTTCCAGCTGCTTTAGCCATTGCTTTCGCACTAGCTTTTTTAGCTGAAGACAATTTCTTTGGTTTCCCAAGGTCTTTTGGTCTTGGTTTATCCCAAACTTGCCCACCTTTGGCATAAAACTCAACAGCATCAGGATTATCCTTTCTCTGGATAATCTTTTTGCGTGGCATCTTAGATGGGTTAACTGCTCCCATCCCTCGGCTGGCTCTCATTACTTATGAGCGTGACCGCCACCGCACATTGCTTCAACGTGCTCGTGGTGATGTTTGTGACCATGCATACCGCCATCATGCTCTTTCAAATGCTTTTCGTGAGCGTGATGTTTATGGATATGACCGCCATGAGCATGACCACCATCATGTTCTTTCAAATGATGCTCAATATGTTCGTGATGTTTTTTGTGTCCGTGTGACATAGATTTCTCCTAATTAACAGTATTTGGTTTTTGTATGACCACGTTTAGCAATGCCATCAGCACGGCTAGATGTAGAACCACCATGAGCCATTTTCTTAATATGACCACCATGTTTTTTACCAGAAATAGAACCAGATGTGCCAATAGTGTTGTCACCATCGTTATGCATCTTTGGTTTGCGATCTTCAGTATGACCACGTTTTTGGTCTTTAGACTCACCAAATTTACCGTGTTTGTTAGAACCAGCTTCAACATCATGCTTCATGCCACGAGGACCCATAGTTTCTTTTTCTTTCATATGACCACGAGGCTCTGTGCTGGCTTCACGTTTAATAGCACCACCCATTGCATATTTCTTCATATGGGCTTTGCCACCATGACGCATACCAGCTGCTTCGTGCTCTTCTTCTTTAGCAAGTTTACGAAGTTCTTTAGCTTGATGCATTTCGTGTTCTTTTTCAGCATGAGCATGACCACCTTTAGCCATCTTTTTAGTGTGATGACCTTCATGCTCTTTCATATGGTGTTCAGCCATCGCTAAATGGTGATGAGCTAAATGTTTGTGATGTTCTTTAGACAAGCCACCATGTTTCATGCCACCAGCCATAGGACCTGCTGGAGGTGCCATTGGAGCAGCTGCTGGAGTTGGCATGGCACGAGCTGCCATCATAGCCATCGCTGGGTTTACACTACGTTTTCTTGTTGCCATGTTGATTCCACCTTTTTTAAAATGTTTGCCTTTATCGGCTTTTGCAAAATCCTCACCTACCGATTGAGGAACTCCTACTTTTTTGGCAAAAGCCTTGTTGTGGGCTACTGCCTCCATAAAATCATGCTGTCGTTTGGACTTACTTGGCATTATTTATGTCCTTCAATAAACCTGTCAAGCTTTGCTTCAATGCGGTCAAAGCGGTTGATAATTTGGTCCATATCATTACGCACTTCAATTTTAGTAATGTAATCACGAGCTATCTCCTCACGAGTCTTATTCAAAAGGATGCCTTGACGTGCAAGCTCATCAGCTTTCTCTTTAAGCATAAAGCTCACGATAGCACCTAAAACATATGCTAATACAGTTAATATCTCGAATATGGACATTTAACATTTCCATTTTCTCAAAGATTTATTAATCCGACTATTTGGATCATGGGCTGTTTCCGAACTGGTTAATCGTTTTTTCATGCCTTCCATGCGAGCACAGAAAGACTTTTTACGGCTACCACCTTCTGGCTGTGGTGCTTTTAAATGAGCACCATGCTCTTTGTTATAAGAAGCTCTGCCCTTGGCATTTAAACCACCACTAGGGTTTTTACCCTCTGATCGTTGCCAAGCTGGTGTCTTTGCCATAATTAGCTACCACTATCAATCAAAACACCACCAATGTTAATACCTACAGTACAAGCAACAGTACCACTAGGGGCAATTTGCCATTGAACATCCGTGCCAGCTGGATAAGCAAATGGGAAAGTGCGTTGGATATTAAATTGTTGCACAAATGGTGTATTTAAAACTACTCTACGCACTAGCGTGGCAGATGAATTTAATACAGATGGATATTGAGCTACAGCCCTATATGTGCAGTAGTTTGCAGTATTACCAGTAAACGAACTATTTGCAGTAAATCTTGTCAATTGCAAAGTGGCGTTTGCTGGAACCGTATAAACAGACATTTGGGATGTGCCAATACTGATAGTGCTACCGTTGTAAGTAGTTGTATTGATCTGTGCATACTCAACAGCACCAGATGTTGCAGCTTGGTTTTGAATAGTAATTACGCCAGTGGGTTGTACTGTACTAGCCAAAGCTACGGAAATGTTGTTGATACGATAATATGATTTAACAGTTGCTACGCCTGTACCAGAAGTGCCACCTAAAGCAACAATCTCAGATATTGGGTTGTAGTTTGCATCCAATCCAGTAACTTGAATCAAAGCACCAGAGTCACCGTTTACTGTACTTGCAACATACATTACTTGTGCTGCTACTGGGAATATATAATTGGTGGTGGACGAGTTTTCCCACATGGTTACAAATAAACCAGCAGTTGTGCCAGTCGTTCCATAACCAAAAATATTTACAGGTGTATGACCAGTAATTTGGTTGCGTGATACTTGCAAATCAAATGGCTCATACTTAGCCTGACGGCTAATCGACTGCACCGAGTTATTGGTGCTTGGTATTCCACTTGGGCTTTGTGCCATATTAATCTCCTAAGTTTTAAAAAAGGGGAACCGTAGTTCCCCAAGAGGATTAATTAGTCAAAGTTACCGTATGGGTAAGTTGTCGCATTACCAATGTTCATATCTTGTTGTGCATATTTCAATGTAACAGCAATTTGACCAGATGTAGGAGCGGTCAAGCTGGTATTAGTAATCTTCAATGTCACAACAATCTGGCTAAACCATGTAGGCTGTTGACCAGGTTGAATATTTTGAACGTCTTGTAATGTGCCATAAGCGTAATCTAACTGTGTGCCTACAAATGTTGCAGTGCCACGAGTTGCTGAAGTAATAGCAGCCATCGTTGCATACACACCTGTAGCGGTAGCAAATTTGTTAGAAACGTATGGTTGAATAGAGTTAGCAGTTACTGAACCGTCAGTTGGCAATGTGCCTACGTCAATGATTACATCAGTAATGTTTGAGTTTTGTGGAATCAAAAATGATACGCCACGATAAATAGTTCCAGAAGCATCTGCTGTAGGAGCAGTAGCAACAGTAGGACCATTAGTGCTATAAGCACCAGACTGTGGATTCCAAATAGTTGCTGCTTGGTTAGGAATATTGTCAGAAGTAACAAATACACCAGAACCGCCACCATAACCAGCTTGACCTGCGGAGGTCACAGCAAAATCTAAAAAGGCTTGTTGAGCCAATAAGACTGGACCAACGTCACGTTGTGGACCAAAACGATTATCACCCGATAAAATCGGACCATCAAATGTACTGCGACCCATAATAGGCTCCTTATGCAAAAGTACTTATGCCGATCTTTGCATCGTCTGCTGGGGCAGTGGTGGCATAAGTGAATCACCCAGATATAACAAGTTTACTACTTTATACAGTTTGTGCAATCTTTTTTCAAAAAAAATCCCCAGTTTTTTAGGCTGGGGATCAAACTCCTCACGAGAGTTTAGTATGAACCGTAAACACCTAATGGATCAGAAACACCAAAGGAATAACGCTCACGAGACTTGTATCTTACGTTACCAGTATCGAAGTCGCCATCCATAGAGTTCTGGAGTGGTGTACGAACAAACATCTTCAAACCGTTTGGAACATCAGTGGTCAAGAACCATGCGTTGGTTGCGGTCAAGAAGTGGTTAATTGCGTAACCTTCTGGAACTGCACCATTGTTCTTAATTGCATTGATGTCGTTGTTGTTTGTACCAACACGCAATTCAGTTTCAAGCAAACGAGTTGCAACGAACTGTAATGCAGGTGGAATAATCAACTTCTTCGGTTTTGCAGCGATCAACAGACCACGTTCATCTGTCCAAGCAGCGATTTGAATAACAGCGTTTTCCAGCGCAGTTTCGTTCAAGTCAGCAGGAGTAGATGGAGTGTTGGCGTTAGTACCACCAGAAATCAAAGGATGTGCAGTAGAGAACAAAGGCTGACCGTCACCATAGGTGAACTGGCTATTAAAACCGTTATTCAATACAGCAGCAGCTTTAACCTGTTTGGTGTAAGCCATAGCACGAGCCAAAGCCTTGGTATAGCGACCAGATAACGAGTCATACAAGTTATCTTCGATTGCCTCTTCAGTCAAACTGAAGCCCAAAGCGATAGTTTCATGGTTGTAACGAGCTGTCCATGCTTCTTGTCCGTTGTCATAAGCGATGGCTTGGCCTTCGTTTTTGACTGGAGCAGCTGAGAAGCCTGACAGTTTTGTTTCTTCTTCAAAAGAACGCTCAGAGGTCTCGATTTCATAGATCTCTTTGTGTTCTTCACCGTAACGAGCATACTCAAGACCAAACAGGGCGTTTAATCCAGGTAATAGCTCTTTTAGTAGTTGTGCACGAGAAATAGCCATTTAAATGCTCCTTAATTAAACACCAGTGGCATTGAAGTAGCTGTGGTAACCGAAGTTCCAAGTTACTAATGCTTCTGGGTAGCCAGTGAAAGAAAACTGTGCATTTGTCGACTGAGCTGTTGTTACAGCTGTGTTGATAGTTACAGTTGTGCCGTTTACAGTTGTTACATAGGTATTGGAACCAGCAGTAATGCCAGGACCAGAAATAACCATACCTGGGAGGATTGCAGTGTTAGCAGCAGATAAAGTGATCGTTGTGCTAGAAGATGTAGCATTTTGGGTCACTGTAACAGCTGAAGCAGGTACAACGCCTACGATACGGAAAGGAGCCGATGTAGTCAAAGGTGTAATCGCTGATGTGCTTGTGGCAGCAGCAGAGATTGCAATACCAGCAGATGAATCGCCAGTAGTTGTCGAACCAGTGTTACCAGCAGCAGCACCAATGTAATAAGCATTAGAACCAACGAAAGCTGGGTTTAGGTATTGAATGGTTGTAGAACCACCAGTACCAGCTGGGTTAGACAAACAAACTGCTTGGAAAACAGCTTGAGGATCATCAACAACATAACCAATAGCATCTGGAGCTGTTGTAGAAGCTTGCCAGAACTGATAACGATTTTTACCGTAGATTGGACCACCAGTTGTTGAATACTCGCAACCAACAAACACGCCAATTGTGCCGTTAACAGCAGAAGAAGCATTGTATGCCAATGTTGAAGATACTAAGTTACCAATGTTTGCACCAGTACCAATTGCTACAACGTCACCGTTGAACAAGCTAGTACTGTAACCGTTGGTGATAGGGAACATACGGGTAGAACCCGCAAATACACGACCACCAATAAGGTTAACTGGCTTTAGCCCGTAAGGGGCTGCTACTGTAGGATAAGCCATATAAATCTCCTAATAAGTTAAGAACCTTTACCAAAGGACACTGTAGACTTCCGTTCTTGGAACAGAGGCATACGAGAATCGCTTTGCCGTAAAAAACTATTGTCTACTGCTTCTGCATTTGCTTGGGTTTGGTTGTTCTCATAATCCATCCTTGCCTTCACAAATTCCTCAGGAATTTTGCATAACAGTAAACCACCGATTTCGATATTGTCTTTGTATCGACTATCTGGATCGGTCAACATTCCATATTTCGGTTGCTCTTCAGCTCTGACTGCTTCCCAGCCTTCTCTTAGTTTGGAAGATAAGTTGCGAGGGTCAGCGTTGTTAAGCATCGAAACCCTAACCCAGCGATAAGCATAACCTGCTTGCTTGTCTGGTTCAGGTAACAACTCAGGGGGTTTCCACGCCATAGGGCGAGCCTCTTGTTGTCTTGTTTCAATTTCACGGGGGGTACGATTGTTATTAGCCATTTTGGGACTCCGTTTTAACTAGTTCGTTGTAATATTGCTCTGGCGTAATTTTGAATTTCTTAGCCAGTTCCATTTGACGGGTGTTTAATGTGATCTTTTTTGAAGACGTTGACCTCGTTGCTGGAGCAACCACCGTGCTTTTACGAGTTGTAGCAGGAGATTTGGTTCCTGCTTCTTCCCCAAATTTCTCTGGGAAACGTCTTCTCATTTCGGTATCTATAGCGTTCCAGTAATGATCGGAGCCTGTCGGGACTCCCTCACGTTCCAGCCGCTTATGGATTCCCATAGCGAGAAAACTCATGTCATCGTCAGTGCCGTACCATTTGTTTTTGTCAAGCCACGATTGGGTTTTTGAGTCCAGTCGTGTTGGTTGGCTCTGCTGTTGAGGTATTTGTACATCAACTTCAGAAGATTGTAAAGTATTTTCGTCATATTGTGGAACATAACGATCCATCTCTTGAGCTTTAAATTTAATTTCAGTTAAACGCTCTTGAGCTTCTACTAAACGCTCTGCATCGCCAGAGTCATAAGCCTCTTTGTATGCACGTCTTGCTTGATCAAGATCAGAGGCAATTTTTTCTTTAGCTGTTGATACATACACCTTTTCGCCATCAGAAAGTCGACCTTTAAGGCGTTTGTTTTCTTCAATAATGGTGTTAGCAACCCGAATAGCTTCTTCGTTTTCACGCTGGATAGCTTCTTTAGCCCTGCGTTCATCGTTAATCAGCTTTTTCATCTGCAAAAGGCGTTGTTTTGCCTCTTTAGAATAGGCTTCTAAGTCATCATTGTCGATTTCTTCAACGATTTCTTTAGGAAGTGGTGCTGCATTAATACGATCTTCTTCTGGGGTATCGTCAACAATCTCTAATTCAACCTCTGGTGGGGTTGCATCATCACTTTCCAAAAAAGAAAAGTCTTGTTTTTCAAATTCAGCCATGTTTTTTCTCCTTAAACACGAGTAATTCCACGAGGATCTTCAACTACAGCCTCGACAGAATCGTCATTAATTAATCGGAACTCACGACCATGAATCTTTAGGCGTGTGCCAGTGTTTGGTCTGGCAAGAATAAAGTCACCTTCTTGGCACCAAGGACCAGTAGGAAACCTTTTTTCATCTTTGTAGCAATCAGGTCCCATTTTGATAACAAAAAAGACGGTGGAAAGCACTTCTTCCATTTGCAGTGTGGCATCCGCTTTGAGGATTCCACCAGCGTGTTCTTTTTCAGCATCAGGAATACCAACAAGCATACGATAGCCTTGTGGCATGGGTAATTGTCTTGCTTTTTCTTCACCTGTTTGAGGCAAAGTCGTTACGTTACTCACATCATCGGGGTTTGAGCCGATTAGTATTTCACTCATCAAAATTCTCCAAGTTCTTTTTAAGGTCTGAAATGTACATCCTTACAGACAGAAGACCCGTTATCTGTCCGCAAGTCTTTTGGTAGTCAGCGTAGTCTTTGGCTACACCAGTACCAAGGGACTCTTCCAAGTCCCTTACTCTCACATCTACCTGTTTGAGGAGATGATCTAGTATTTTTTCCTTCATTCAATTTCCTTTTTGGTTTTTTGAGCCTGGGTTTTTGCCATTTCAGCTAAGATTTTGAGCTTCTCTGACTGGCGTTGTTGATTCATCTGGGCTTTATTACTTCCTATTTGATGACCTAATTTCATTCCTTCTAATTCTTGTTTAGCAGCAAGGTTGGCTTTATCAGAAGCAGTTTTTGCTCCCACTTGCATACCAGCAATTTCTTTTTGCGCTGCAATACGCATTTTTTCAATTTCAATTTGATCAGCTTTACCAGCTGCATCCATAGCCAGTTTCTTCTGCTTAATGTCGATTTCCTGTGCTTTAAGCTGTAATTCTTTCATCTGCATCTGAACAATAGGATCTTGAGCAGCTTGCTGTGCCTGTTGTGCAGCCACCGCAGTCTGGTTCTGTTGCAATAGATTTTGAGCAGCTGGGACAGCCAGACGAGCAATTTGCATTTCTTGTTCTGGAGTCATATGAACATCTGGATCATCGTCATCAGAATACGGAATGTTAATGCCCATTTGCATCTGCATTTGTCGCATATATTCAAGACCAACGTGTTCAGTAATGTGAGCTTGCATCGCTTGAATCATCATAGGAGCTTGTGGGTTTTGACCAATAGTTTGTTTGATCTTTGGATCATTCATAGCAGCCATATGAATCTGAATATGGGCTTGATGGTCTTGACCAATGAAGGCTTTTAATGGTTTGTTCTTTAAGGCGTTGACGTTTTCCGTTACTGGATCTGTAGGCTTCATGTCTTCTGGCAATGGAACCAACTTCTCTAGGTTCTTAATGCCGATGACTTCTAACATCTGACGATGTAAGTAAGGAAGGTTGTAAAGCTGGGGAGCTGTCTGGCATAACTGTAGGGCAGCTTGATACTGAACTACCTTTTGGCTCATGGTTGCTGCGTTTGGATCTGATACGGGAATGATATTGACCATATCGTAGTCAGATTTACGGGCTGTACGATTACCGCTAGTAGGCTGGTAACTGTAATCTTCTGGAGCGTAGTCAGCAATGATTCTCTTAAGAAGTTTAAATTCTTGCTTCATGGAGTAATGAATACGAGCTTGAATCGCAGACATGACTTTAAGTGTGCGTTCTAAAATTGCTAAAGTCGTACCCACTGGAGCTTGGCTGCTCATGTCTGATGCTTTTAAATCGCCAGAAGAAGCAAAACGTCTACCTTCTTCTACGATCTGGTTGAGCAACGTCATTAATGTTTGGCTTGGCTCTTTATACGGCAATGGCATGATGTTGTCTTTCATCGCACCACTTGGAACATCTACGTCACGGAACTCACCTGGAGCTATCGGGGTATCGTCACCTTTGACACGCAACCCACGAGTCTTAAAGCCTCCAGGAAGATTGGACAATGACCCTGCATCAACCAGCTGACGAAGAATGGAAGTGCCCGATTTAGCAAAAGCTCCAATAAGATGAATAAGCCCGAAATGATAAAAGCCGAAGCCAGGGATATAGCCATAATGTACAAAATGCTGGCGTTTTTGGTGAGTTTTGTCATCTGGATCCCAGTTTCTACGGATTGCTAACACCTGTCCGTTTGATTTTTCAATGGTTACAACATAAGGAAGAGCAATGCCTGTTGGTTCGCCATGCTTATCTGTGTGCTCAAAACCTTCTAAATCAAGGTGGCAGTGCATTTCAAGGACTTTAAAACGGTCATCAGTAGATGCCCTAAAGCCTAATTTTTCTGCAATTTTCTTTTCAATCTCATCTAAGACGTTATCTGGCGATCCTAGATTTAAATCACGATAGAACCCTTCATACTGTAGGCGTTTAAGTTCGTTTTCTGTTTTACGCATCACATGGGTAATGCGTTCTGCGGATTCAAGACTAGAAGCACCGTAAGGAACAACCAAATCTTCAGCAGGAATATACATTGATACTTGACGATCTAGGCTTGGATCTACATAAACCTTTTTAAATCCGTTACCTGAAAGTCCTACACCCCAGAGCATACGCTCATGTTCAGGGCGAAACTCTTGCATCACATCGGTAAGCTCATGGTTCATGTCTTCTACAACACGCTCACAAGCATCTTTTTTCTCTGATGTTTCTTTACCAACAATTTCGCCCTTGACTGGACCAGCTGCTGGAAAGGTTTCCATGATGGTTTCAGATTGGAATTTAATGACGGCTTCGGCTAAGACTGGATGGTAAACACCGCAAGCACCTTCCCAAGGTTCTGAACGCTCTTCAATCTTTAAGCCAAGAAGTTCTAAGCCATCAACATAGGTTTGAATCCAGTCACGTCTAGAATCAATGTCCGATTGGAAATCTTCTAAGAGTTCGCTGGCAATTTGTAGTAAAACCGATTCAGGCAAATATTCAGCAAGGTTTGCATCAAAGTCTTCAATCTCCTCGCCTTCCATTTGGATTTTTATTCCACCAACTTTTACGTCTACCTCTTCAGGGTCAACAATTTCAATTTCAACATCTGGTCCTTCTAAATCAGGTAAACCTTGGGGGGCTGCATACATTGCTTTATCGATTGACATAAGGATCCTTAGTAATAACCTTTTTTACGCCTAAATTCTTGTGGCTCATCTGGCTCATCGCTTTGCAGCGTAATAAAGCCACCTCTTCTAAATCTTAACAGTGCTTGGGTTGTGGAGTCTACTAAGTCATCGTGATCTGAATTGGGAAATGCTGCTAATTCCTCTACTACTTCTTCAGCCCAGCGTTTTCTTGGTGCCCAAATTTTACCGCTTGCAAACAAATCAGATACGCTATTAACACGAGATATTTTATCGTTACCCCTAGTCGGTGTAAACTCTTGAACAGGAATACCCATCCTTCTAAGTTCAAATATAAGTGGAGCACCAGATGCTTTCGCTTCAACAATGAACGAATCTGGTTCCCAGTCTTTATACATATCATAGGCTCGCTGTTTAAGAGTGGGGAACTCCATTCTCTCTTTAAACGCATCCAATAAAATGATATTAGCATCCGTTTTATCTTCATTTAGGTAAAAAACTCCCCAAGTCGTACACGCTGAATAGTCAGCCCGTTCTGATTTTGTAAATGCCGTATCCCAAGATTGGATAATGTAATCACAAGGGGGAGGGGTTTCTTTATCCCAGACCCTCCACCATTCCCGTTTTACAAGAGCACCTTCTTCAGAGGTCGGATCTTGTTGATACTGGGCTTGCCACTTAGAAAGCGGTAGTTCTATCCTTAGTTTATCAAGTTCTTCGTAAGACCAAAACTCGGGCCAGAGGGGTTTTTCGTTTCTTTTTATCGCTGGAAGGCTGATGATTTCCCATTCATCACCGTCTCTGTCCACCATCGCTTGGCAGATTTTTCCCGTCAGATCCCTTTTAGACCAACGGGTCATCACAACTACAATAGATCCTCCAGGCTGCAAACGCTGGCGAGGACCTGAAGTGTACCACTCGTACACCTTATCAAAAACGCTAGGATCCCCAGCTGCAAGTGCTGCTTCTTGCTCGGAATGAGGGTCATCAATAATGAGAAGATCAGCACCTTTACCAGTAACAGTACCGCCAACACCAATAGCAAAATACTCCCCGTTAGCATTAGTACTCCAACGACCAGCAGCCTTGCTATCCGATCTAAGAGCAACATTAGGGAATACTTTGGCATATGCCTCTCCGTCTACTAAGTTACGCACCTTTCGACCAAAACCAACTGCAAGTTCAGCCGTGTTAGAACATTGAATGATTTTCTTATTAGGGAATTTTCCTAAGAACCAAGCTGGCAAAAGATAACTGGCAAACTCAGACTTAGTATGACGAGGTGGCATATTAATAATAAGGCGTTTAATTTTTCCACTGGCAATCTCCTCAAATTTTGTTGCCATTAATGCGTGATGTTCGCCATGAATAAAATTGGGCCACATGGTTTCTACAAACGACATAAAGTCAATTTGCCCAGTTTCACGAGTTACTGCATCCTGATAAGCCAACGCCAATGGGCGTAGCTTTGCCTGATCCTCCTCAGGCAGCTGGTCAATGATGGCTAACAACTCATCCATTCAAATTCCTTAGTTTGATATACGCTGGTCTGATGCTACGAGAGTACTTCATGTTCCCTTTGCAAACCCCTATTTCAATTAGGATTTTCATTTTCCTAGCCGTACCCCCACGCCCCCGATAACCTGTCATTCTCATCACGTCATCAATAGTCGGACCAAAGCCAAAGTCCTCCCAGAACTTTTCTATGACATGAAAGACTTCTTTTTGTGCAGGAGTCATTTGCCACAGTCCTCTTGCCCTGCACCCCAGTTGGGATCATCTTTATAAGTAGGATATTTGTTTGCACTACCAGCCCCTTCGCCAGCTACCCAATGGTCATAGGCTTGCTTTTTACGAATACCAAAATCTTTCAGCCCTCCTGGGAAAGACGAAATCGCTGCTGCATCTCTTAGTAACTTTAAGTGAGCGATCACTTTATCTAGAATAGCCACTTCCATCTCCTGTTGTTTTAACCAATCTTCTTTGTTCATACGATCCCTGCCCATAAGAAAATCACTGTTATCAGTATCAAAATGATTAGCCATTGTTCTCTATCCATATACCCCCCTACCCTTTTTGATTAGAAAAAGATGACGGGGGGGTTTCTAAAACAGTGTTTTTTTCCTGCCAGTTAGGATTTTGTACCCCCTCCCCCATAGGGATTAACTGGTTAGGGTTAATACTTAGTACTTCGCAAGTATTTGATTCTAAAGGATTTGTCACCGTAACAGGTGTTAGGGTGAGATTTGTTGGTGATTGAATGTGTGAAATACTATGCAAATGATCCGCATCGAGCACGGGCAAAAAAGGGGTGGTGGCACTCGGTGGGGGGTCGGAAATGGGAAAAGAAGAGCCAGTATCCCCAGTTTCAGAGATGGAATCCTCTTGGGATTGTTCCTGATCATCCTGATCCTGATCATCATGCACCTCACGAGAGACCACATCGACTGGATCATTGATCTCAGCGAGCAGTTGCTCGGCTGTTCGCTTGGTCGATACCCTTAGACTATTACTGTTCTGTATCGCCAGTTGGACTGCTTCCATCAGCTTGGACTTGAGCGTGGTGCTATCCATCGTATGCACCAGTTCCCGTCTCTCAGTGAACAGTGCTACCTCAGTCATCTTGCCTACCAGCTCTAACGCCTTGAGTTGCTGAGCGGGGGGCAAGTCATCATTCAGAGCCATACTGGAGAGTTTATGGATTGCCATAGCCCTCAAACGAGGGGGTAGAAGATATTCCTCCACCTCTTTCTGTGCTTCCAGTGCCGTTATGTATGTAGCCACATTTGGGGAGCGTGAGAGCTTACTTGCTTCTACTCCAGCAGTCTCTCTCTTGCCCTTAGTGTTATACGCTCTGCGGTAGGCTTCGCTCTTGTTCCCAGTAGCCACGACTTGTTCAGCAAATGCCTTTTGTTTCTTGGTTAGCTTGATCCCTTGCTTAGACTGGCTACCGAGAATGATGGTCTCAATCGGCACTGCTTTCATGCCTTCTGCTATCTCTTTCTTGGTTAGTCTTCTCTTGGTGTTAGGCATAGTATTCAATGGGTATATTTATACCCCCTGAGTATAGGACAGTTCTGTAAAGGACATCAATAGTCTTATCTCCCTTACTCTTATCTCTCTCTACTGGAGTCATCACACTGTTCCGCTTCGCTCTTTCACCCTAACACTGTTAAGGTGAGACCGCCTTTTAGGGTCATTCAGGCGAGCCATAGAGCCATGCTTCCCATTTTTATGAGCCTTGATACACAAGCAAGGCACTTCTCAGCTATATCAATCGCCTTGAAAGCCTTATTCTATATAGGGGTCAAAAATAATTAAAAAAAAGTTGTGCAAGTCAAGTTTTTTGGATTATCATTTAATCTCATTCACTAGATGAATGAATAAACAAACCACCTACTAGGAGCAGATATGCAAACACTACAAGACACAATCGCTATATGGGATAAGCAGATAGACGAGGAGCAGATGATTGGGTTTGTTCGTCTTCATGCCAATACAAACTACAACAAAGGTTGGGATGCAATCGTGGAAGCATGGACAGATGGAGACATCCTTGAGTATCTATCTGAATCCAAGTTCGATATGGCTAAGACACTGGAAGCCATACAGGAATGGATCGATTTACGGGCTGAGATGGAAGAGAACACAAGATTCGAGTAATACCTACTAACCCATGCACTGCGTGGGTTTGTGGATTATCACTTGATAGTCATAACCAAACTGCTAGGAGTTCAAATTGAAAAAAGTATTCATCATCGAAGTTCGGTCATGCGATGGTTCGGACAAGCTAATCAAGAGCCATGTATGCAGTGGTATCCGTTCAGCTAAACAGAAATTTAAAGAAGCCTTAATGATTGCCAGTCGTTTAAATATGTATGTTCGGTCATGCGATGAGCATGGTTCATCAGTTGAAATTTATTAAGGAGTATGAAATTGGACACACAAACTAAAACAATCGACTTATCCCAGTTCTATGGCACTGAGTCGTATCACCGCACTAACCTGTTTACACCTAAGTTGGTTCACACTGATGGGGTTCAATACTTTGCCGATCAAGGTGGTTGCTACTGGTTCTTGGATATCGTTGCCAGTGAATACTATCCACTGTTAGCTAAAGAGCCACTGCTCTCCATCCAGTTAGCCGTTGAGGATGGGAAAGCAGATATCTGCGTGGAAGACGGGGATTGCAACATCATCAAGCAAAAGCATATTGCCCTAACCGATTGCCCTGATGGGATGTATCGGTTCTTCCTTACGGACAATGTTTTGATGCTTACTTCGGAGTATTGATTATGGCGGACTTGATTGACACTATGACAGTCAAGTCTCCCCTATTTCTTGAGGGAAGTTGGGGAGAGCGAGACATTGGCACACATGAATCCACGCTGGAGTTGTATTTCAACAAGGACAACACTGGGTTTATCGAATGGGATATTCCTGATGTTGCCTTTGAATACATTGGTCTTTGGTTCGATATCGACAAAGATGGAAAACGCTCCCTATCTGAATACGATGGGGTTATGAGTCTCAATGACCATGCAATAGCACTGCTCCGCAAAAACGGAGTTGAAGTAGGAAAGGACTTCGAATAATGGATGCCATCATCTACAACACTGAGTTGGAGGTGGTGGCAGTTCATCGCCTACTTACTTTCATTGAAGCCTGTGAATGGGTCGAGCAGTATCTCGGTTGGCATGGTCTTGCTCGTATCAAAACTAAAGTTGACCACACCCGTAAAACAATCAAAGTCTTAGCTAAAAAGGAGTTTGCATAATGTTTAAAGATCAAGAATGGATCATCAACGCAATACTGGTCGTTGCATGGGCATATATCGCCTTGTATGTATTTCCACAAGCAATTTACCTATTCATTAAGACTGGAGGGTTCTGATGCACGAGCACGAGGGTTATGTATGGGATGAATACGATGCTCAAGGTATTTTTCTATGCCGAGTATGCGATGGATGCGTGGAAGAGAAGTTGAGCAAATACCGCCCTGAGATCCTTTCAGGGTATTCACAAAACGATGTAGATGAGCCAATAGAGCCTGATGATGAGTTTCCTAGTGAACGCTACATCTTGGCTGAGAGCAATAGTCGCAACAATCAATTTTAAGGAGCAATAACATGGGATGGACTGGGACACAATGCTTTTTCAAAATCAGTCGCAAAGACTTTTTGATCAAAGAATTTACGCAAGAAAACGATACCCACAAATGGTGGCTAACCAATATTTCAATGCGTGGTAACACCGCATATTGCATTAGTTGGCAAGAGGAGAAAGCCACTGGGATCAAACACCATGAGGGCATGGTTATCCTGACGGAGAAACGCAGAGAAGATCCTGATTGGATCTATTACAAGAATATGGGGGAGACTGTATTGCCCTATTACTTTGACGCTCCTAAGAGCCTTATCACGACTCTAAACGCACTAGGAGAGCCATACAACGATAACGCTAAACAATGGCGGGAGCGATGCTTGGAAAATGCCAGTGTCAAGAAGCCAAAGTTGAAGTTTGGGGATGTTGTGAAGTTTGCCCATCCGATGTCATTCTCATTCTCGACTGGGAGGGTTGAAGAGGACACCTTTACCTATGTTGAATACGGGACAAAGAGAAATGTATTTAAAACCCGTCAAGGGCATCTTTGCCGTATATCAAAATTAACCAATAGGGAATTTACAGTTCTATCAAACTGATGAGCCAAGAGTAATGGCGAAACAAGTAAGTATGAGACCGCAAAGTCGTATGACGAGACCGCAAATTACTTACTTGTCTTTGATTAACTGCTAGGAGAATTAAATGATTAAAAATGTTATTGCAAAGTGTATTGACCGCACAAGTTCTGATGAATATGTAGAGCATAAGGTCGAATGGGATGTTGAAGACAATGGTTCTTCTGAACATAAATTTCAGTTTGTCTCTGCTACTGATCCACTAAATGCCATCAAATCTGTATTTGGCACTATCCATCCATTATAAGGAGATTGACATGGGTTTAGATATGTATTTATCTGCAAAACGCTATTTGTGGAATAAGACTGATGATGTAATTGCCGAAAAAGTTGGCGAGGAGGGTCTTGACCGAGTGTTGGCATTACCTGACGAGTATTCATTCCACTATCAATCGAGTTGGTAAGGAGATAACCATGCAAAACATATGCGAAGACGGATATCAGGGCAATCACGATCCAGTATTAGATGAGTTTGGATTAGATGCTTACGAGCAGATTCAGATGAATTATGAGTCTCTTGACAATGGATCAGTGGTTGTCAATTTTGATGTATGGGACACCGAGAATGACCAAGTTGTAAAGCAAGGGGGTTATGTCATGGTGCGTAAAGACGAAGACGACAAAGTGTTTGCCGTTGTCGTTATTGATGCCAATGGCGATAAGGTTGCAGAGGTTCATTTGCCATTTAACTTTTTGGAGTGCTGATTATGAAAGATATCAAAGATTACGACAAATATTGGAATGATGAGGCCAAGAAACTATTGCTTCACAAACGCATTGTCAATGTTCGGTATTTAACGCAACAAGAGACTGAAGACATGGGTTGGCATGAAAGGGTTGTTGCCTTTCAAACGCATGACGGATTGTGGTTTTTCCCCAGTTGTGATGATGAGGGAAACAGTGGGGGTGCGTTGTTTACTTCTGATGAAAAACAAAGTTGTTTACCAGTGATGAGGTAATCATGCCTAAATACATTATCAGGGCTGAGACCAATGTGATGTATGAGAGGGTTATAGAAGCCACCAGTGAAGCCGATGCTTGGGAAAAGGGCAAAGCCCTACCTGAGTGCGACTTTCACTGTGTTGGCGAATATGACCATGTTGTCTACGATGTAGAACAAACCGATGACGATGAGGATATCGAATGAAAAATGTTTACTTAGTTGAGACCAGTGAGACTTGTTTGGTTCACAAGCAATACTCCGTATGTGCTTACACGATGGAGCAAGCCAAAGACATTGTGTTGCGTGGTGATCTTTATGATGAATACGAGCAAATAGATCACTGGATTACCGATGATCTTGGAGTAAATGAAATAACCAATATCAAACATTCAAGAGTTGTGGAGGAAGACTGATGTTTGAAGTTCAACACTACACCCTGTGCGATGGTTGGATTAACTGTTGGTCGGAGGAGGATGAAAACGGAGTAATGATCCCCTCCATTTATAGGACATATACCGAAGCCCTAGATGCCTTGAATGAATTTCTTGAAGATGAGTTGATGGAATTTAACGCTGGCAATATTGATTCGATGTATGAATTAGACGAGTTCAGAATAATGGAGATTTTTTAATGCCTAAGAAAACATTGGAAGAAATTGAAGCAGAGATGAATAACATGGTTTTCCAATTAACGAAGCTATGCAAGATGGAGTATTACGACTGGCGATTAGAAGACAGGATGCACTATGGTCGGCTGATGGCTATGAAGCAAAGAAGATTGGCTGAACAACAACATAAGAGGACTGAAAATGCCTAAATACGAAGTTAGCTATACATCATGGGTAACGATTGAAGTAGATGCCCATGATGATGACCAAGCCCTTTCTATGGCTGATGCCATTCTTGACACCTTTACTGGTGCTGACTTTAGAGAATGTTGTGATTATCAAGGGATCAGGGAGGAATCAAATGCCTAAATATCGAGTATGCATAGCAAGAGAAGAGACTACCCTTTGTTGGATAGATGTTAATTGCAAGACTAAAAGCAAAGCTGAAGATATTGCTTGGAAAATGTTTAACGAGGACTCTTCTATTTTGGAAAAGGGAGAGATGGTTCATGCCGATGAATACATTGACTATGTAACGGAGGTGCATGATGGACTATAACCAGTTGAAAGACTTGGTTGGCGAGGACAATGCCATTTCAGTCTATGACTATTTCAATGACTTTACAGTCGATAACCTAATCCAGTTGGTGCTAGATGGCTACACACCTAGCCAGTTGTTGAATTTAGCCAAACAGTTAAGAGAGGATTTAGATGATGAAGATGCCTAACATGAACCGCCTACACCGATTCAAGGAATTACTTTGGGAAAGGTATGACGATAGGATTCGAGACCAAGAGGATTGGTTTTACAAGGGATGGGGATGGGAAATTAACTTTGTAGAAAACAATGACCAAAGCAGTTGTGTTGCTTATCGGATTAAAGATGGCACGACTGACTGGAGCGATTACATCATCCTTGAAAAGTATGTTAAAGAATGGAGGAAAGTGGTATGAATAAATGGGAAGTAGTGCCATTTTTTGACTATGACGATTACTACCAAGTTGGTAGAACAGTCATGGTAGATGGAAAGTATAAATTTGAATCAAAAGGTATCAGGTATAGGGAAAAGTCTAAAGCTCAGAACCATGCCAATAAACTAAATAAGGAGTTAGCAAATGAACCAAGCTGATAAAGATGCAGAAAAGTGGATGGAAATGAATCAGAGAGTGCAATACCGCAACCTTATTAAAGCCAAAGAACTAGGCGATCTTTACTATATCGACCAACATGGCACAGTCATTGTCCATGATCCGAAAGCAGAGAATGAATCTAAAGAACTGTAAGGGGAAAGTGCCAGTCTTTGTAGGAGGTGATGCCCCTTACAAGCTGGTGGATTTTCCGACTAGGGAGCAATTTGACGAAATGTTTAAGCGTAACAATGTTGTTTTACGGGAGAAATACTGGAATGTTTTGAAGATGCGTTCACAAGGGCATACACTTATAGAAGTAGGAGGAATGTATACCCTTACTCGTGAAAGGATCAGGCAGATTGAAGCTAAGTTTTTAAGGAAAGTAGCAGTTTCTTTAGAGACTGAGACGCTTTGAAATTACCTACTTTGACATGGTAATCATTAAAATCATCCCCGATTGTTGGGGATATCCAATACGGCTTGCCTGTCTTTTTGGCAGTCATTTCTCCGACACTGTTGGGGTCATTATCAGCGATGATGATCCCACTTTCGATGCTCCGACTTACGAACTCCATGTTGCTTGCACTAAAACAAATATAGACCGAATACGGCAGATTCATCTGTTTCATAATATCCCTGACGGAAAGACCAGTGGCATAACCCTCGCAAAATATTGCAGTCCCTTTTGCTCCAATCGTGAAAGTTGCTCCTTTGCTCGTCTGTCCATGCAAGAACTTCTTGTTCCCCTCATGGTCGATGAGTTGGCATCCTATCAAGGTCTTACCACTTCTCATCGGAATGACTAAGATCTCTTTATCATCTTTGACCCAAACATTGCCATGTTCCATAGGGAATCCCTTTTTGACGAGGTATGGATGTGGTTCAAGACTGCATTGGCTAAGAATCCATTCTGCCTTTTCTCTTGCTTTTTGTGCCAGTTGGTCTCTTTCTTGATTTGACGAGGCTATACGCTTCTTTACATCCGCTGACGAGGACGATTTTCCTTGCGCAAACCAAGTTACAGGCTTTTCCATTGTTGCCCAGTTGATGACCCAACCAACCTCGCCTAAGAACTTGTAGCGACCATTAGATGATCGTGGGTGGTCTTCCGTTGGAGTAGCGACCCACTTGTCATAGATAACATTGTTTAAGATCAAGCCATGATCCCTAGCGAAATTGACGAACTCAATCATGCTGCCTTCCTCATTTTATTTTGTCGTTTTGACCAAGCAATATTGCGGTGCTGCACCCACTTTTGAGTTTCCAGTGATGGCACTCTTCTGACCTCATTTAATCCACGAGGCCATACTCCGAACTTCTCTCGATACTTGTTGCTTGCCCAGTAAGGGTTATAAAGTTTCTCTTGGGCGATATAGAGCAATTCTGAATAGAACTTTTGCTTCACATCCTTTTCTACTCTGCCGTTAAAGCCAAGCTCTACAAGCTCTCCCTCGACTGCTTCAATCTGCCGTCTTGGTCTGACATATCCACATGATGCACACGAATGACTGCCTTTAATCCATAGGGCATGGCATTGTGGGCATTGTTGTTCTGCCTTTTCCCCTTCTGTTGGTTCTTTCTTGGTCTTTTCAATCTTCTTATCAAGATCTTTGACCCCTTCAGCATAGATTTCTTCCCAGTCTTCCCTGAATCGAATGTAATTGCCTGAGTGATCGAGCCATAAACCGAACTCTTTCCCCTCATAAGATCGCATTACACGACCCAGTTGCTGAATATGAGAAGAAAGTGACTTACTAAAAGGGCGAGCTGATACCCCAACCATAACATCAGGCACATCAAACCCACGAGTGAGAATATCAGTAGCAATAAGCCCATGAATATCTGTATCAGGCTTGGCGAAGTCATCGATTACCTCCTGTTTGTATTCGCCACTGTCCTTGTAGGATATGCTGACGAAGTTATAACCTTTACGAGCAAACTGCTCTACTAAATCCTGACCATGTGCGACACCAGCACAAAACACAATGGTCTTTCTTGGTCTGCCAAAGACTTCATGGCACTTCTTAATCCATTCGGCAACAATGTCCCCTGTGATCTGCATACCACGCTTGGTAACTTCTTCAGGACTCCATTCTCCTGCCAGTTTCTTTGCCCCTTTCATGTCAATTTCTTTGGCAATAAAGACCCGTAGTGGAGATAACCACTTGTCATTGACAAGGGATTCGGTGGTGGATGCACACACCACATTGGAATAGATATGACCTAGACCTTTGGTGAACGGAGTGGCGGTAAGCCCAATGACCTTGATCTTGGGATTGGTCTGAATGATCTCGGTAATCTGCTTGCGAGTGATATGACATTCATCTACGACTAGTAGGTCGATATCAGGGAAGTTTTGCCGTCTTTCGATGGTCTGTGACGAACAGATTTGGATGCGTTGGGTGGGATCTTTTTTCCAGTGATCAGCCTGTAAAACCCCATGATTGATTGAATACTTGGTAAGGCGAAGACTGGTCTGATCAATCAACACAATCCTGTCAAGGATCATGGCAGCCCTTTTGTATTTGTCTGCCGTAGCCTTCATCAGGTAGATTGCGACTTCTGTCTTACCAAAGCCCGTTGGTGCGTAAAGGAGTTGGCATCTATGTCCGTCTTTGAATCCTTGACGGAGTTTATCCACTACCCCCATCTGATATTCCCTCAGTACTAAATCCATGACTTACTTCTTCTTGGATAAAGATTTGACCTGACGGATCAATTCAGCGTTCCTTTGTTGATACATATCTCGGCTATCACGCAGAGCTTTGTTGTCAATTTCAAGGACACGAATCTGTTCACGCAGATTTACCACTGTGTCGTGGATGTCCTCAACCTCAATCTCGGTAGCGTTCCATCGTTTGGTGGCGATGATGTCTCTTGCTTCTGTGAGTTCTTTATCTAGGATGACGATGGTGTCGGTGAGTTCTTGAATCTTTTCTTCAACGGAGGGTTCTTCTTTTGGTTCTTCTTTGACCTCAACCTTTGGTTCTTTCTTACTTAACTTCATGGTAGCTTCTTTGCCATGCTTGTTGATGTAAGTAACCTCTTCTTTGGGTGTCTCTTCCAGTGACTTACGAATACGACCTATGGTCATGCCTGACACACCGATGTGTTTGGCAATCTGAGCGTTAGACCATTTACTCCATTCGGAGTCTTTAATCATGTCTAGAACGATTTGGCGGTTATCTTCTGATGTATGGGGTATGCCATGCTTGTTAGAGCCGTAGGCAAACAGTTTGGCATCTCTGACTGTGCCTTCTTTGACATCGCAGTCGATGGACACATTACCGATTTGCTTGGTAGCGAAGTAGCGGTGGAATCCTGCTGATAGCCAGTAATCTGAGCCGTCAAAAAACACTGTGATGGGTGGAAACTCAACCTTGTCACGCATGAGATCTGCGTATTCTTGTACCTTATCTTGATTGAGTTGTTTGCGTACTTGTGTGCCACCATCAATACGGATGACGGCAAGATTTAATCTTTTCAATTCATTTCTCCTAGCAGTTGGAAATTCCAGTTTAACAATATTAAATTACTTATTCAATCTTTTTTTCATTACATATTTCAATCTACATTTATAAGAACAGTAACCACGTTTCCTATGATGTAGCCAATCTACTTGCATAAAACTTAGACCACAAATACATTTCATACGACCTCCTATCAGGATTGCTAGATTCAGGGCACAACTATCCCCAATTAAGGGGATCAGTTGTTTTTTCAGTCTTGCTGAGTTCTTGTTACACAATATTGCTTCGATGTCTTTGTCGTGCCTAGGTCTGTAAATTTATCACTTCATCGGTCTATCCATGCAGGATCTCTGCATACAGGACGGTTCCCAGTCGCTATCCAAGCAATAACGGATAGGTGGGGGCATATAGCCATAGCTTCTTCTAGGGGGTCTACAGCCTTTACCGTTGCAACACCAATGAGAACGGGCTAGACAACGCTAGGAATAGGTATACAAAATGGCATAAATCTATACACATTAAATAAACGTGTATAAAAAATACCTAATTTGTTCATTGGAAATTGTTTCAGTTCCAATGTCCTACTCCTAGCAGTTGAGACTATAGATTACATGAAGTAAATTTATTTTGCAAGCACAAAAGGAAAGACCCCTAGGGTGAGCTAGAGGTCTTTGGGGGATCGTAGGATCCAAGTCTGCATTGCACAAACATCTGCTAGGATCTAGGGCATCGGACTTGTCATGGGCTGACATACTAAATATAGCATAAAACTGACAAAAAATGTCAATAGGTAGATTTATTTTGTATCAATTAGGTGGTTTTCAAACAACCAACCTATTGTTTTGCGGTGAGCTTCCTCCCACATCTCAATCCTTTGGGCTTTTGAGAGTTTTGTGCCTTGGTCGAGTTCCGAGTGGCATGAATAACAGAGGGCAGCGCACCTATAGTCATGTGCCTTAATTCCCCTACCTTTACCGTCTCGAAGCTGATTGGAATGTGCAGCCACAACTGTGCCGTCAGCTCGACCACACGCTTGGCATGGGGATTGCCGTAGTAAATCAAGGAGTTTCCTATTTCTATAAATCGTCATCTTCCCTTATGGGATTTTTGGAGATGTTATGGTTCAAAAGCGCAGCGTAAGCATTGTAGTAGGCTTGCTTTTCTTTCTTTTCCATCGCAATGATGTAGTTCAGTCTGTCTATCTCGGTCTGCATGATATGAATCTGCTTGCGAAGATAGTTCTCTTCTTCTTCCCTGTCTTGGCTAGTAAATGTAGTCATTTCTCTTGTGCCTTTAACATTGGTTCAATTGTTACTGTTTCCCATTTAACTTCCCCAGTCTTAGGGTTTTTCCACCCATGCTTTGTGTAGATTGCTGGATAAACACAAGACGGATGCCAATCAAATCTAGTTTCTTGCACCGCCACAACTTCTAAGTCGGTCTGCATATCTTTAAGGTTCATTTCTCTTGTGCCTTTCTTAGTATTGCTCTAGCAAATTCAATCAAAGAATCAGAGTTATTGCAATCTTCGTACCAAACTCTATCTATTTCCTCATCTGTTAGGTTTGCTGGATGGGTGTAGAGTGGAACAGATTTAGCATCACCGCCTTTAAGACGGCACAGTTCATCTGCTTCTTCTTTATAAAGAAATACATCATGCGGTTTTCCTTCCCATACAGCCCACGCTACTGGTTCATTGTTCATTTCATAACTCCATAAATTCCAGCGCAAAATAACCATACTGCAAGCGCATGACCCGCAATAAAATACAAAAAGTTAATCATTTCTGTGCCTTTCATTTCAGTTTCTAACGCTTCTATTTCTGCTTGTTGCTGGCGTAGCATGGTGGCGGCTCTATTAACCATGTTGTTTTCCGTATTGGCATAGAATTTATCAAGCCAATCAGCTAGTTCATTTGCGTTCATTTTTTATCCTTTGAAGAAAACTTTTGATGGCTAACTTTCTTTAAACAATTGGCACACTTCCAGCGTTTGATGCTTTTATGAGCAGTTTGTATGACCTGACCAGTGTCTGCTGGCTGATAGGATATACATGACGAGCAGTATCTGAGCTTACCGACAGATGGGATTTCAAGCATCTTTTTTAGATCTCCGTTTAATGGCTGGTAAACCTACAGTTGGCTCTGGTTTACGAGCTTCCAACATAGCATCAGCCATGACATAAGCATTGTTAGCAACTTTATCTACTATGTCACCATCAATTCCTCTGCTAACTATTCCCATCATGGCAAACATGGCAAAGCAATCTCTAAGGTCTTGTTCGTTCATCAATGCACCTGTTTAACCAGTTTCTTTAATCGGCTTTTAGCGTTCCTAAAGGAGCGTGTAAAGGCATATACGGCTTTCTCTTCTTCCATACCCATTTCAACGGCTATGGTAGATAGCACCATAGATACCGCTGCCATAATGACATTGGCTTCAACTTCTGCTTTGGGAGCCAGTAAGTGAAATATCTCTAATGCTATTTCACGAGATGGGTCTTTAAGCTTCTCTTGTAATGCAGATTCCATAAACTTTGGGTCACCTATTTCAGCCATTTGTATTTCCTTGTTTAATTATTGTTGATGTAGATCCAAAGAATCTACGCTCTTGCAGATCTTTATCTTCATCACCACTGCGTTCCATTACTAAAGTCTTGGAAAAGTCTCTAAATAACTTAACGTCTTTGTATTTATCTTGAAACGTGCCACGCTGTCCATGTTCATAGCTAAGTGGATCAAAAGCATGAAGAACGATGTTTTGATCCCAATATTTGTAGCGTTTACGCAAATAGTCCATAGTCCATTTAACATCTTCTACCTTTGACATCGTGGGATCTAGCGTAAGCATAAGATACAGCAAACGCAGAATGATCCAATCTTGCTTTTTAATTTTATGCACACCGCCTTCTTCAATCATCGCTTTAGCTCCTCTATGCGTTCTGACAAAACTACGCCCAAGTCTTTACCTTTAATGGCAATCATTTGGGCTTCTTCACAGTCATAAATTACTTTGGCTGCATCGGTAATGCCTACGTTGTAACCAGTCGTAAAGGCATCAGTGCCATCAACCAACATTCCAATGGCATTACGAATTAACACAGAAGCTTTGCGTTCTTTTGCTAACTCCTTCAGTTTGTTGTGATGCTCCAAAGGTAGGTATACCGAGTAGGGTATTAGTTTTTTTGTGTCCATTCCGTATACTCTCTATGTAATTTATCTAACAGTATTTGGGCTGAACGATTAGTTTTAAGATCTGCCCTGGAGGGGACATTGAGATAATTACGAACCCATTCAGTAGCCTCTTCCATATCTTCATCAAAGATCTGCTCTTCGGCATACAAATACTTCCAAAATTTAGGATCTCGGCAGAGTAAACCAGCGATACGAATAGCTCTATCGCCAGCAAACTCTTCTGCTTTATCCATCGGTTGCTCATCTCCGTTAACTCTGACTAAGACACATTGATATCTCGCCCCAACGTAATCCCTGAGTAAATCTTCAGGAATCTCATCAGGATGCAGTGACAATGTAAGCACATAGCCAGTCTTATCTTGTTTGAGAGCGACTTTAACGGCTTCGAATTGTAAGGTCTTCAACTCTGCCCTCCAAGTATTTAACAAGCTTCTTCCAGTCTTCAATGGTTTCCCAACGCTGAACGCAAATACGAGCCAATTCTTCGTTTTCCTGACGGAGCACATTGAGTTCCATCTCTTGCTTTTGCGCCACTTCTTCCCAATGCACTGGTGCTCTTTCAGAAATCAAGCGTTGAATATTGGCTTCATGTGCAGCTTCTGCTTCCATTTGATCAAAAGATACTGGAGCTGGTTTTTTAATGTGCTCCATCATCTCTATAAGTTCTTTTGCTTTGGCTGCTTTAGATGGGCGACCACGTTTCTTTTTCGTAGGAATCTCTAGATTGATTGTGTAATTAGGGTTTTGCATTTTCTTATCCTTAGTACGGGAGTTCTTCTTCAGGTTTGACATAGGGTTCCGCTGCGGTTAGTGAGGTGTAATTCATGCCAGACTTGGAGGTATTGTTCCAACCTGACAGGGCAATCTTGACCATTGATCCTTTGGATTTATCCATCTGTTCAATGAGAAAAGTCTTATCCAAAAAGATATCTCCACGCACATCAGGATGATTGGGAGTCTTCTTTTGATTGGGGAATAACGCCCCAGTGTTTGGTTTTTGTTCAAATGCCATGATTACTCCTTAAATTTGTTTTTGGTTTCAGTAAACTTGCCCATCATCTCTTTAAAGAACTCAGGGTCTTTTGCTTTGACGGTATCAAAGAGAACCTTGTTCTTTTTAAATATCGTCATAACATCGGCATCGCTAGAGCATAGGTCTAGCAACATATGGGATGAATCCCTAACCAGTGCAAGCCATTCTTCTTGGGTGCAATCAGGTTTAGCGTTGATCACAATTTGAAACTCACCTTTCTTGCCCTCAATCTTTTCAGGCATTTTGGTGAACTCAGGCTTGGGTTCAATCTTCTTAGGTGGCTCTTTAGGCTCTTGTGCATCGATGTGATCATTTTCTAAAACATCCATGCAAAGCAACCAAAGGTATCTGCGAAAATAGGTATGGGTGCTGCCCAGTGACTGGATAGCCTGACCTTTGGCGTTCTCTGCATATACCAATGGTGAAGTAAAGGTAATCAAGCCATCACCTTCTGTTTCATGCACTGTTAGATACGCAGTATCAGAGGTAAATGACACTACACCACACAATCCAATCTTGTTAAAGATCTCGGTTACTTGAGGAATAAAGTCACCTAGTTCAAAGTAATTAAACCCTGCAAACTTATTTTTGCCTGATTTGTTGAGAGGAGTTTTGTGAAGCAATGCTCTTGCTTCTTGTAATTTTTTATAAACGCTCATTATTTCTCCTTAACAACCAATTGGTTTGAATGGTCCATCTTTATCTACATCCCAGCAACAAGTACCGCCACCGCTTGGGACACATCTAATTGCAGCAACTGCGCTGGTAGAAATTAATGCAACTACGATTACAGCTAATATCTTTTTCATGACTGCTCCTCAATATCTGCTGCTAATGCTGAAAAGTTATAGTTATCTTCTTCAGCAAGAGCAAGAACAAATTCATAAATTAAAAATGCTTTACTTTTTGAAACAAAGTATTCATAAATTTTTTCTGCTTTTGTTAGTGAATAATCGCCAACCCCTTCTTCAATTAAAATGCTTTGAATATAATTAATGCAATCATTTTCCGTTCTGCTTTCTGCATCTAATAATTGTTTTGGGGTCATACCAGCTAAATCAAATGCGGTTAGTGTTGTCATTTTATTGCTCCTTTAAGTAAGTTTGATATTGATTACACCAAGTGTTAACTGGGCAAAAGTTACTGCATCTTGTACGCTCACCCTTACGCACTTCGATTTCATATCCCTTGCCTAGCTCCGCAAGAGCAATATTGGCAAGATCTTCTGATTCATATAAAGAATGGGCTCGTTTCCCACCGACCTTACGAACAGCCCATACTGCTGGTTTTTCCCACATTTCTTCGGGGGTACAATCAGGTAAGTCTCCATCGGTTTCTAAGGCGAACTCACACGCTGAATGTGCAGAGATACGGGCTTTGATGAACTCTTCACGCTCTGCCATAGTCCATAAAGTAATTGGTACTTCTTTGACTGGGGCTTCGGGATAGCCCTCTTTAGTTCCTACTTCTCTAGACTTCCAGTCACGCAAAATAGCCACGATGCCTAGATCTGTGACAGGAGTTCTTTTGACCTTCTCAACTAACCAAGCGTAGCAATTGAGTTGATATTCCCACTCAATCTTCTCGTTCATCACAGCCCAAACACTGGTAGTCTTGTAGTCTTTGATAGACAAGCCACCATCGTTAGTGATCTGAAGGTCAATAGCACCGCTTAGATTCCAGCCATCTATCTCGGAATGGATGCGTTCCTCCACAGTGTGATTAGAGTCCTTGCCATGCTCTAGGATGTTGTGAATGGCAGAGCCAAACAGTGACCAAACCATCTCAGCCACATCTTGCTCAAGCTCATCATCAAACTTTTTAGTCAGGGCAACAATTTTAGGACTGTTGATTAACTGGGTTACGGATAAATTAGCCTTACCTTTGCTATAGGTAGGGCGTTTTAAGACATTCAGAAAGGTAATTGGGATATTAAATTTGTTTGTTAGCTTCATCTGCTGCCTCGTCTAACTTTAAGTTGAAAGCCTTGATCTGTTCCTCAGTCAAGGGTCGGATTCCCAGTTCTTTATCCATAGACCGAAAGACGGCTCTGAGGATTTCATGCTGGATTGGGGAAAAAACATCATCTTTGTCCATGATTGTTCCTATCTAAAAAGAAAGCTGTAGAAGGCAATAAAGACAAGCCCAGCCACACTCAAGCGAATAACCCATGCTTCTATGCGTTTGGCTCTACGGTATTGGGGAGTGGATAAAAGTGCTTCTTGAAGAAACAACATATCTGGGTCATCAATCTCTGTTCTGTTACCATTTTCTTGATAACGAGAACCGATCTTGATACCAGTCTTCGTGGTATACGGTACGTTCATTTGATTGTCCTAGCAGTTAATCAGTCTTTATTTTCACTGATATAATTAACCATGTCAATAGGTCGTACCAATTAAAATACATCTACTATGAATACAGTAATTTTGCCCTGGCCTCCTAAAGAATTAAGCCCAAATTCCACATTACACTGGGCTAAGAAGGCTAAATTTAAGAAAAGTTATCGTCATACTTGCTGGGCGTTGACCTTAGAAGCCAAGCTCACAGCTGACGGATCAGGGAAAATCCCTATCCTGATTACCTTTTACCCCCCAGATAAACGCCATCGGGATGCAGATAACATGGTTGCCAGCATTAAAGCTGGATTGGATGGCGTAGCAGATGCCCTCAAGATAAACGATAGGCAGTTTATGCCTACGTTTACCTTTTCAGATGAGGTTAAGGGGATGGTTAAAGTCCAGCTGACAGCCTGAACTTAATCGTCTGTTCCAAAATTTCTTCTTTTTTGTTCTTATAGAAGTTAATCTGTTTGCGTTTTTCGTCTGGAGACATCTGAGATGCTGGTAGATCCTCAATCCTACGAATCTGGGCGTTGATATCAATTAGGGCTTTACCAGCTTGACCAGTAAATCCAGAGGCTTGTATTTCCCCTTTATGGTCGTTAAACCATTGTTTAGCCTCTTCTTTATGACCTTTCCCGACTAGATCCGTGAATGTTTTCATAGCAATGTCAGAACGGGTCTTCAGGTCGTAGAAAAGGTCTTCCCTGCCTCGTGGTACTTCAGGAGCTACAAACGAGCCATAGAGGGGATTATTGCGTTCCTCTGGGCTTGCTTTGTGACCAGAGAATAGGTTAGATCCCCACATCGCAGCAGCAGCCACAGAACCGCCTAAACCACGCATGACGTGATCAGCTTGGATTGGGCTTAACATCCGATGCTCTTGGGATCCTAGACCGCTGGCATAGCTAATCCACTTACCTAATTCAGAGGTGCTGCCGTTGTATTGACGGAAGGCAGCCAAGTCTTTCATGGATTGTGGAGTGACGTTACCGCCAGTGTAGAAGTCATGGTTTAGGGCTATCTCAGCAAATGGCTTGATGGCAGTAGGCACTGGACCCGATCCAAGTGGGCCAAGTAATGCATCCACTGCACCTTCCTTGAGAGCTTTACGCAATCTAGCATTGTCGATGGCATCTTTAGTACCCTCTTTAGTGATCTTGTTATAGAGCATCTCAGGGATAGACTTAAAGAAATAGCTGGCAGAAGTATGCATTGGGATGAGCAAGGTATGGTCATAGCCAATTGTCTTCATCATAGAACGAGGGATAACAAAGTTACGCATCTTTGTCTGATCATCCATCTTCTTGTATTCGTCATCATCACCAATCGCAAAGGCATATAACAAGCAAGTAGAAGCCAATAGACCGCTGGCAATAGCCAATCTGGTCATTGCTTGCTGACGATCTAATCCTCTTAGACCACCGCTAATACTGGTGACTTTTTGACCTGTGAGCCTTTCTACACCACCAGCAATAGGCTCTGCCAATGCTTGGGTCAGCACATCAATCTGCTGGGCATAAGCGTTCATAAACGCAATAGTCCTGTTGAGGAATTGAGCTGTTCTACCCATGCCACGCTTGTCAAAGTCAATGACGTTAGTCGCTGCAAGAATAGCTTTACGCTGGTCTCCACCGCTTGGGAAACCGCCAGTCTCTTTCATTACACGCACATAAACGGCTCTACGCTGTGCAAAGTCTGAGGCATCAGCAATCTGGTCAAGGATGCTGGTCACTCTGGCAAAGGCTGATTTATTCAATAAACCAATTTCTTGCTTGTATTGATGCTCTGCTGTTCTAGCACCAGAGTGATAACCACCAATACCGTAAGACTTGAGCAACTCGACCACTTCATCTTTCTGGGTTAAACCTTTAACAAATGAACCAAACACACCGCCAAACAAGGCTACTGGGTTCTTCACGCCAGTCACGATGGCAGCTGTTGGGGCATCCATGAAAAGCTGTTTAATCTGGAATACGCCAGAGAAAGTAATCGATCTACGCAAGCCGTTAGCAAAATAAGCCATGATCTCGTTCATTGGGATCTGGATGTTCTCAATACCAATCACGGACTGGGCAATCAATGGATCAGCAATTTGGATGTTGACCTTTCTGCCACTAATCAAAATCTTAACAATGCCACGAGCAGGATCTTCTTTAGGGAAGACTTTGAGCTTGCCGTTCTCATTACGAGTGCCATACTCCTGGGCAATACGGTTGGCTGCATAGTTCTTAATGGCGTTACGAGTAGTCACCATGACGTTGTGAAGCATATTGTCCACGATGTCATCGATGTCTAAATCAACTTTACCTTCTTTGAAACGATGCTCTCTGGCTACGTTCTTGACACCTTTAGAACTGTAGATTGGGGTATGAACGTCTGTCTGTTCATCCATAATCCGCTGCCAAGGCACATAGTCTTCGATGTCACGCAAAGTATCAGCACGTTGTTTGCTGATCATGCGAGCTTGTTCCATCATGTCAATCATGTTCTTGTTAACAGCGTTCCAGTTATCCATCATTTTTCTAAGTTCTGGATACTGTTTGTCTAGCTTGCTAAAGTCATCGATAGCTTCATCGGACATATTGACTTTTTGCAAGGCAATACCGATGTTTTTAAAATCTTGTTCAGCATCAGCAATCTTGTCCAAAAGCAATAGTTGACGGTCTGGTGAAGTACTTGGATCCATCTGCTCTGTTCTTAGCATCTCCAATTCGCCTTCACGCTTGAGGTATTCATCCACGATAGAACGTGAACGCTTGGCTTCAAAGTAGGCTTGGATGACGTTGGCAGCACGTTGAACGCCAATTTCTTTCTCTAGCTGGTGCTTCAAGGTCAGGATATTAGCCATTGAGAACTTGTCTTGAACGGCATGGAACATTTGATTGGTGTTATCAAAGACTAATTTACCCAGCATAATGACTTGAGTACCAATACGAGTAGCTTTGAGAGCTTGGTTCATAGCCACAGAAGCCACAGCACGACCTTCGCTGTCTTCTAACATACGACCATAACGGGCTGCATCGGCAGCTGTCAGACCAGCTGTGAAGTCTGTTGTCTTAATACGAGTAGCCAGCACTGCACGATCTAAGTTTCCAACCATGTTGTTGACAGCAAGGCGTGGTGACTCAACCATCTTCGCACCAATATTCTTAGCTTCTTGAGCACCGCCCAAGAACTTATCCATCACACCGTTAGAGGTATGGATAGGAGCATCATTGCGATTGTGCTTGGCTAATAGCTCGTCAGTCTTCTCAACGCTGTAGAGGAACTTAGTCTTATATGGTCCTGAACTAATCAGGTCTACCAACATGGTCTTATGAGTTCTTGGTGTCTCGCCTTTGATTAAATCATTGAAGGCTTTGTAGACTGAATGGGTATTGTTAAAACCAAACAGCTTCTTCATTGCCTCAAATACTTGACGGATGGCGTTGACATAACGACCCCAAGGAGTTCCCATACGAGTGCCAAATAGCTTCTCAGCGTTGACAGCCCAAAACTCTGAAGGATTGATGTATTGGTACATATCCTGTGAAGGCAACAACTCCATCGCCTTTTCAAAGTTTTTCTCGCTTGGATCGTTGACGTAATCCATTACCGCCATGAAATACTTCTGAGAAACCTCATCAGTGTTCTTCTTGATGGCTTTCTCAAGGGCTGCTCTCCAAGATTCGATGATGGCTTGCTGGGTCTGTGGATCCATCATCTGCTCAAGGGTATGCATCAATTCATGTCGAATAGTGCCAGGATTAACAGCTCCTGATTCCTTGTATAGCCTGACGATACGCTCTAGGTTATTGAATACGCCAGCAGCTGTGTAGGCTGCGTTCTGTGGGGCTTGCTTAACCGATAAGCGTAGACCAGTCAAAATAGCTGGGGATTGTCTATAGATGTATTGGATAACGTCTAGGACATCCTTGCTGATATTGCCCTTGTTGTATTCGTTAAGGGCACGAGCCATGAACGCTTCTGGCGTAATCTTCTTCTCAGCAGTCATCTTCTTGTCGGCTGCCAACTCTTTAGCCAGCTGATCAAGATGGGTTAACTCACGCTGAGTATTGATTGTGGTCTCGCCTTTGATGACTTCACGCTTAATCTTGGTGATGCCACGTCTTACACGAGCCAACTCATCTGTTTTAGCTTTGTGAATCTGGGCAATTTGCTCTCTTAGATTCTTAGGAATCACGCTTGGATTTAGCTTTGGAATATGAGCGTAATTGGTTAAAGTAAATCCATCTTCATGGGCTTTACGGTCATACTCAATAGCTTTAGCAGGACTTAAAATACCGTTTTCTGATTCAGCACCATTGTAATAATCAATAGCAACTGGTAAGTATTTAAAGCCTAATTCTTTTGCTGCCATGATTCGATGGTTTCCTTCATTTACATAAGGAGTGCCATCTTGGTAAATATTGATATATGGGGTGTAATGGGTTTTACCATCTTTCTCAAATGGCAAATGGTTTTTCTCGCCCATGTAATCCATTAAGGATTTCAAATCTGCAACTCTTACATTGCGTTGTTCATCATTTATACCTTGCAGTTTTGCAAGAACATCAACTGGAACAAGCATTTTGCGAACTGGTGAGTTTGTTACGCCCTCTTTTGTTCTGAAATAAGCTGTTGCAGAACCAAATCTATATGGAACGCCAGATGATTTTCTGCCATCTTCCCTAGATAATTGACGTTTGTGCTCTAACCAATTTCCACCTGGGTTATCTGTAATCATATAAACAGGAGGAACTTTTGGCTGATACATCACGCTTGGAGTAACAGTTGCTTTAGGTGGTGCAAACATCTCTCTAGCTTTATCTCTAGGACTAGAAGCAATCAGAGTGTCACCACGAGTATTGATGATGAAATCTATAGCTTTGGCTGCTTGATCTTCGTTGGCTCTGGCATACATAGTGTTACCAGACTTATAGAAGTCACCAGTAATATCAGTCAAACCTCGGTCTAGGAAGTATGTACCGCCTTCTTTCTTAGAACTTGGGACATTGAATTGATACTGATTTCCGTAGCTAGACTTGGTAATCCGCAATACATTATCGGCAGAAGTAATCACACCGTTTACTTCATTCATAAACCGCATAGCATCGGCAGCAGAACGTAAACGAATAGGTGCTTCTCTTTGTTCTTTCTCAAAATCATAATTGCGTGGCATTAAAATGCCTTGACCAGTTTCGTTAGTGCCCTTTTTGGTATAGGACATAATCTGACCAATGTTTTTAACGGCAGCGTAACCAGCCAAGATATTGCCAGTAACCATGTAGCGTTTTTCACGTCTAACAGTGGTATTACGGTCAAACATATCCTTTAAGTGGATATTTTCAGCTTGTTGTGTTTCTGGATTAAAGTAATTGACAATACTTTCTTCTTTTAAAGTATAGGTACTTCCAATCTGAGAAAAATTTAAATTAATAGATTTAGCTTCGCCATTTGCCAAAGCTATGGTCATTTTCCAATCAGAACCAGCTGCTGGGTTAGCAGTTTTCTTTTTGTTTTCCACATTAGTAACAACACCATATACAAACATATTTTGTTTGTTTGTAAGTGAAACAGGTGTGCCAATACGGTAGTTGTTTAAAACTGTTTGAATACGGTTATAGTTGGAATCCAAATCATCTTTAAACTTTTGTATTCTTACTGGATCAGCTTCTGCTTCTTTTAATTTGGTTAGTTGCTCTGTACCAAATGTTCTAGCTCTTTCACGCAATTCTTCTCTTTGTGCGCTGGCTTTAGCAGGTGGAGACATTCCATCTAAATGTTTAAGAACAAGCTCTTCTACCTCATCTTTAGAATAAGGTTTAACTGTTCTTTTAACTTCAACTTGTTCCATGTAAGCTGGTTGAGCAAACAAGGATGGATCACCTTTATCTTCAGTAATTGGTTTAGAAGATAGAGTTTCAGCATCAAGGTCAACGGCTTTCGCTTCGAGCTTGTTAGTTCCCATGCTGTTTTCACGCTCTAACAAATCGTTGTAGCGTTCAATTAAATCTTTGTAGATTTCCTCTTGTTGCTTTAATGGCAACACAGGGATATAACCAGTTAGCTTGCGTATATCTTCCTCGGTAGCTTCTGCTGGATCATCCAACAAATTAATGTTTGCATCTTTACCGCCAATATCAGCATAAACTTCAGGGTTATCTTTTAAATACTCTTGAGCTACTTGACCACCGTAGTCATTCATAAAGTCCACAACACCTTCAGCTGTAACGGCAGACTTACGAGAAGCTGTCGTATTAGCGTTCAGAGAAGCCATCTTTTTAAGTAATACCGCAGCTGGTCTCATTTCAGCTGGAACATCTGCCATTAGTTGAGAATATGCTGGAGGCTGCACTTGACCAGTTCTTAAAACACGACCCAATGTTTGCATATGCACGTCAATATTAGGATCAGCTTGTGCAATGATCATATGACGTTTTTTCTGATCTTTAAAATTCTCAGATGCGTGTAAAGAAATACCAGTTGAACCAGATTGATTAATAATTAAGGCATCAATTGAACCATCATTGAAACCATCGATTGCCCTACTTTTATCTTCAGTATCATTGTCTCTAGATGCCAAAATAGGAATACCATCTTGATAGTTAATAATCACTGTCCTACCAGTAATTTCATCTGATTTATAGCCAGCTTGACGTAATGCATTATGCATATAGTCAATTGGAGACATTGGAGCAGCACCAAAACCAGCATTATTAATAAACTCTTTAATTTTGTTATAAGCTGCTGTAGCTACTGGACCAAGATCATCATCAGTTAAACGATAAGGAGTACCTTCTTTTTGTCCTGGTTTCTTAATCTTAATAGTTCTTTGTTTTTCAAGATAGTTCAAAAACATATCTTTAAATGAAAGATTAATTGGATCACCAAATTTTATATCATTCATCTTTGCATATTCTTGCAAAAACGAACCCATAGTATTGGACACAGTAATGACGGGTTTTTCGCCAGCTTTCAATCTTTCTATAGCAAACCTAACTGCATCTTCTGTTTTCAAAGATAAAAGCATCTGACTAATTAAACTATGCATCCTTGAACCAAAAGTTGCACTTTGAACAGTGGTTCTTTCACTTTTTGCTCTACCAACCGCACCAGATTGATCAAGACTTTTCTGCATCTGTTTGGTAATCATTTGAATGGCTCTTGAAAATGCAAGAATATCTCGCATTGAAGTAGCCATTTTTTCAGCTGTTTCTTTGTTTACTACTGTTGGAACGGTATCGTAAGCTACGCCAGCAAAGGTACGCTCTCTGCGTATATATTGACCAACATTCGTTAACATATTAGCAACAACTTGTTGCATTGGAATACCACCATTTTTAATGGCATCACCTAATTCGCTAATATTATCTACAGCCAAACTCATGTCTGTACTTGAATACAAGTCCATCACATCTGGGCGTTTAGCGTAAGTTGCAGAGGAGAAGAATGTTCCGTAAGCGTTATCAACTAAATTACGAACATACTTGGCACGATTTAATCCTTCACTTTCTGCCGTTTTTTCACCAGCGCCACCAGCACTATGGCTTTCATCAAGAATTAAATAATTACCTTGTGCAAAATGATCAATGAATCTTCTTCTTTCAGTGTCTTCTTTTTTAACAGTGTTTAACTGATCATATGTTGTAAAGATTACTTTATAGTCACCAATACTATCTTTAGAATGCATATCTTTAAGAATAGAATCTAATTTTATAGCAGCAGATTTTAAAATTAGTTTTTTCTCTTGAAGTTTTCCATTTACTTTTCTTTTTAATGTATATGGAATTTTTTCATCATTGTTAGTAATTAAAATTTTTGGTTTATCAGTATCTAAACCAAGTTCTTTGGTCATACCAATATCGTCTAAATCATTGACCATTGCTGCATACAAGGTAGGCTTTTGAGTAACAAAAATAGGAATTTTGTCATTAACAATAGCAAACTTAATCATCGCAGCAACAACACGACCCTTACCAATACCAGTTTGGTCTCCAATGATGAAGCCTTTGCCAGCTTCAGCATTGCGGATAGCCAATGCCAACGCATCTATTTGTTCTGCTGAAAGGTTTTCTTTTAAAGTTTCTGGGTCCATTTCGATGGCATTAGCAACATATTCATCTATATTGCCCATCTCATCTTCTACACGAGTAAGAGACTTATCAATAGATTGCGACATTGCTTTAGGAACCAATGTTCCAACAGAAGCTGCTTGCGAATGAGGTTCGTAAGCCACTTGATGACCTGTTTCTACCTCTTCTCCTCTACGGTCTTTTAATCCAGACTCGACACGCTCACCTGAGACAACGCTAGGTCCACCCAATTCGACAGGCTCGTTTCTTCTATTGCTTTCTGTGCCAACGGGTTGCTTTCCTTCACCAGTGCTGGGAACGGCATTTTTGTTATTGATACGTTCAGGTTTGTTAATAGATTCAGGTTGTCCTCTACCAGCACCTGCCCCAGTTGGTTCGGAAAGTACACGTTTGCTAGGCTCATTCTCAGACACGCCTCGTTTGCCGACTTCATTGGGTCTGGCTCCTTCATTACTAGGTCTACCACCCTCTGTGACAGGGCGTTCACCCAATCGTTCTGGCTGACCTGCCCCTTCTCCACGTTCACTGATGTTAGTTCTATCGGGGCTGACATTCCCTCTGGATACCATGCTGTCATTTAATTTCTCCTTGAGTTGCTCGTATGAGGTAATTTGCTGTGGGAGTTCCGCAGCTGGTAAAGCTCTTTGTGACTGACCTTTTCCATCAATAACAATCACATCCACAGGGTAACTAGCACCCTGTTTGGTATACATATTCCCTGCTACCGAGAAGTGATCTATTACGTTGTAATCTTTGTAGAGGTTGTAATAAAACTCTCGTTTTGCTTTTTGACGATATCCTTCACGCCTTGCATCTTCGCCTTCAGCACGAACACCGCCTAGGATCAATACGGCTCTGCCATTAACTGGCATATCATTTAAAGCTTTGTATGAAATAGCATGATCTATTTCTCTAGTGATTTTTCCATAAACATGAAATTCTTCGCCAATAGAACCAAAAGGAGGGTTGGCAATGACTACATCGACAGGATTTATGGATTTAAGAACTGCATTTTCATTAGATACTTTTGCACCTGGAAGCACCTTTTTGAGCATTTCATAACGGCTAGTATTGAGTTCGTTCACCGTAACATTGTTAGGGTTAGAAGCTATCAACAACATTCCGTTACCGCCAGTAGGCTCGTAAACCGTTGTTTTATCAGTTATTCCTGCTAGTTGCGATGCAACATAAGCCAATGGAGCTGGGGTGGAATAAGCCTGTTCTCTAACACTGGTAGAACTTCTGACAGCCAAATTAGGCTGACGGTTGTATAGATTTACCAAGCCATCATAGATTTCGCTTGGCTTTCTGTTCTTATGAGCAATGTTCTGGGCAGCCAATACGACACCCACTTCAACAGCTTCATCAGCTTGTTTAGCAGCCATCGTGCCAGCTTCAATCTTCTGACCAGTCAAATCGGCAATGAATCTACGGGCTTCGTTGATATCTTTAAAGCCTAGACCACCCATGAAATGCTTAGAAATAGCTTGTGCAATATGGAACTTGCCATCTTCTGTATTGAGGTCAAGAGTACCTTTTGGCTCTTCAGCCTTTTCTAGCTCATCCAAAGATTCAACTTCAACCACTTCCTTCTTGGTGCTTGCTTCTGGATAGTTACCAGACATTGCAATATAAGCACCTTGAAGATGGTTAAGGTTGATTTTGTCAGAAACGTCTTTACCAAACTTCTCAAGAATCATGTCCCTGACAAACTTGGCAGCCTGTTTGAACTTGTGATAGCCCATACGGAACGCAGCATCCATTAATTTAGTCAAAATCGGCATGAGGCGTTGTTCATCCCCAGGCATCATATTCATACGGGTAGGCTTAGTAGCCAGCCATGCGAGATCTGATAATGCATCTTCTAGGTCTTGTTTGGCTTTAGCCTCTGGCGATACTTCAGCTGTTTTAACTGGCGTAGGGCTTAAATATTCCCTAAGTTTTGCCATGTCCGCAGAATCAGTAAATGGACTAAATGAACTTCCATGAGGTATGCCAAATGCTGTAACTTCTGGAGCTATATAAACTTTGCCATTTTTTTGGTTAATTAAACCAGCTTGCTCTAATTTCTTTAATAAAGGTTTAGCTGCTTCGGTATATTGAAGACCATTGCCAGATTTAAGAATCTGACCAGCATCAGCAATATCCGCTGGGGTTAAAGATTTTTTAACCTCTTCAGCAACTTTAGCTTTTTTAGCAGCTTGGCGTTCTTGGTTTATTTGAGCTTGAGTTTTTTCTTCAGCTTCTGGTTTAGCTTCTTCAGCTGCAACTTCAGCTTCTGCAACAGGCTTTTCTTCAGTGGGAACTTCGGCAGCTGGTTCGGCTGGTTTTTCTTCACTGGGCTTTTCTTCACTGACGGATTGCTCAATGTAGGGCTTGGCTTTTTCATGTTCGGAGTTCGCATAATCAATCGCTTTCTGTTTTGATTCTTCGGTATTACCAAAATTTCTAGCCGTTACAAGCTGGTTAGAATCTTTATCAACTAAAACGGCAGTCCAGCCGTTATCGTTTTTGACAACACGATACTCAGTGTTCTCGCCCATATCCAATGGAGCAATTGCTTCAGCTGGTTTTTTAACTGGTTTAAGTGCTTCTTCTTTAGGAACGACTAACAATTGATCAGCGGTATAGCCTTTCATTTGGTCTACATCTTTGATCAATTTTGGATGAGCTAAATCTTGTTCATGGAACGCATAAACAGAATCACCATCACTATGGGCTTTTTCGGCTTCCTGTTTAGTATCTACAGGTTGACCACGCTCCATAATTTGCTCAACTGTATGAGGTACATTAGGCGTTTCTACAGGGGCAACTTTAGGTGGAACAATAGCAGCAGGAGTCTCTAAATCTGATTCATTTACCAATCCAGCAGCAACGGTCTCTGGTGTTGCAGCTTTGGGGGCTTTTGGGGCTTTAGGTGCTGGTGTAGCTGTTGGAGTAGGAGGAGCAGGAGGAGTAACTTCACCAGTAGGTTTAGCTCTTGCGCCAGCCAATGCACCAGCTGGAGCACCGCCTAAAGCGCCATAGATAAATGTTGCAAAAGCATCAGTGCCAATCTCTTTACGAACAGCTTTGTTAATTCCTAAATCGCTGGCAATATCGTCAGCAACTTCGTTTAACCCTTGTTCTACAGATTCAGCTACAAGACCTTTAGATGTTTGTGAAATTATTCTAGCTGCACGATTTTTAGCAGATGATAGCAAAGCTTTATCAAAACGACCAGCTAACAAGTTACCAGTAAATGAGCTACCTAAAGTATCAACTAAACCTTCAGCTGTAGCAGCAGCATCTACAGCCTTTTCTTTGGTCATGGCTCTTGCTGTTTCTGGTTTATAACCACGAGCCAACAAATCTCTAAAGTATGGGCTATTTTCTGCTAACTTCTTGTCATCCATGCCATCAACATACTGAATGGCGTTTCCAGTAGCTTCACTACCACCCTGAACAAAACCCATTGCTTCCATGTATGTTGGATTTTTTGTAACTACAGTAGCAACCATTGCTGGTAATGCGGATCCAAATACGTTAGCAAACTGGCCAGCAACGCCAAGCAGAGTAGGGTTTTTACCCATGCTAATGCCAGACATATCGCCTTTGGCTACTTTAGCAAGATCAAGTGTTGGATGGAAATCTTCTAAAGCTTTTTGAAACTCACCAGATTCGGTGCTGCTAATTTGGGCAGCCTTATCAATACCAGCCTGTGTAAGCTGGCGCAGTGTCTGTGATTTTCCTTTGGCAATAACTTCATCTAAAGCACGTTCAGATGCTCCCGTTGGGATTAATTCAGTGCCAGCTTCTTTACCTTGATAGGGGGCTGTAAATCCTAGACCAGTGGCTACTTTATTAGCCAATAGCTCTGGGTTGGCTATGGTATTAAGAATGTCCGTAGGAACATTAAATATGGATCTCTGAGATTGAGCTACAGCAGATTGAGCAGTCTCTGGTGCTCCATATATTCCAGGAACAATACCAGCTAATGCTGCTTTTCCTAAGTCTTTTGCTACTGAACCAGCTGTATAAGGAACAACTTCACCGCCATATTGGGCTGCTAACTTTGATAGATCGTCTTGAGGTGCTTGTTCTGGAACTACGGTTCCTCCAAACTGCGCTGCCAGTTTTTGTAGATCATCCATCAAATTGTGTCCTATTGGGTACTGCTAGTTTACTATTAATCAGTTGCTTGTGGCTTCATTAATGCTTGGTACTGAGATGTTGCTTTAAATGCATCTGCTGCTGCTTGTGTTGGGAACTGCAATGTCTTACCAGCTACAGAAACCGTTACAGGAACTGCACCTGGAGCTGGAGCTGCACCTGGAGCTGGAGCTGCTACAGGAGGTTGTAGTAATAGCAAATCACGGGTCTGCTGTGGCATAGACTCATAGACATTCTTACGAGCTTGTACCCATAATTCTTCTGGGTGCAATTGGAATGTCAGTGCGTTCTTCTCTTGTGTTGCCAAATCTTTAAATACACGCTCTACGCTATTTTGATAAGCAGTAGAAGCCGCATTTTGCAGAGCAGCCATCTTGGAATCAACACCAGCTTGACGAGTGGCAGCAGCTTGAGCTAAACCAATCTTTTTAGCCTGTTCTGTGCCATATACGTTAGCCAATACGCCAGTAAGCTGATCTCTGCGTTGCTGGTCAGCTTTGGTAGCTTCAATAGTGCCTTGTTGTAAGGTTTTCTTAGCAGCATTGATATCTTTAAGATTGCTGGTCATTCCTTGAACAGCACCTAAACCTGATACGCCAACGTCTTGTAATGTTTTATTGAGTAATGAACCGCCTCTACCGCCTTGGGAGTTCATCATTCCCAAGCCAAAGCGAGTAGCCAATTCAGGCATCAACATGGCTTTTTGCTGTGCAATATCTTCTTGGGCTGTTTTAGCTAATGGTTTATAGGCTTCAGATACAGAACCTTTTCCTGATTGTTCTTCAGCCAAACGAGGAGCAAGGATAGATGCCCAGTCTAATTCGCCAGATTTTGTGCGTGGAATTGATGGATCTTTTACTTCGCCTTCATCAGCAAACGCAATAATGCCACCACCAGCCATTTGGGTCATTTGTGGAGGAGTAGCAATAGATGCTACGCCTGAACGATCCATAGGGGCTTGAGCCATTTGCTGAGGCATACCTTGTTGCATCATTTGACCAGCTTGTGGGTTATTGTGTATATAACCATGTAATTGCTCCAATCCTTGAGCGTTCATCTTTGCCATTGGGCTAGAAGTAGGATTCTGTTGAACCTGACCTAATTGTTGGTCGCTCATCATGTTCATAGGCACAGCACCGCCTACAGCCATAGCTTTAATCTTACCGCCTCGTTTAGATCCTGCTGCTTTCATTAAAGAAGAAGCACCCAATCCAGCAATTCCAAGACCACTTAATTGGGATACGGTACTTGGGGCAGCCTGATACATCGAGGTAGAAGACTGTTGCATAGGCAAACCACGGAGCATCGCATTGAGCTGACCCAATTGCATATATGGATACTGCTGGGCCGTAGCGTAATTCTGAACCGCTTGGTTAATGATGTTTTGTTGATTTTGCTGTTCTGTAGCACCTTGTTGTGCTTGAGTGCTAATAATGCCCTGTTGTGCAGTCAATTGTTGACCACCAATACCAGCCAGTTGATTAGCACCGCCCATTTGAGATGCCAGAGCACCAGCTTGAGCCTGTTGACCTTGTAGACCTAAATTAGCACCAAATTGCTGTGCTTGTTGGGCTTGGTTAAATGCATTGTTATAGCCTGTACCAATCAATGAATTTTCAGCAAGCATTTGATTTTGTTGGTTTAATCCTTGTTGCAGTGCATTACGAGAACCACCAAATGCTCCTGCAGAAGTCGCTGCTCCTTGTTGCGCTGCACCTTGAATACCGTATTGTTGTTGGGCTAACTGAAGTTGTGGAGCCAAAGACTGTTGGATATACGGATTCATGTATGCACCAATAGAACCATTGGTAGCATTTTGAGCATATTGATTACCAGCTTGACCCATTTGGTTGCCTAAACTACCAAACTTATTAATATCCTGCATTGTCTGACCAGTTGCAGCACCATACTGTCCTGGCATTTGCATATTAGCAGCAGTAGACTGAGCTTGCTGTTGTAAAGGGCTAAAGCCAGCTACATAATCAGAAGGATTGGTGCTGTAAGGCGTATAAGCATTAAACCCAGTCATGTCTGGGGTATAGATCTGTGCCTGTGCAGCATTGAGCATATTGCTGACATATGGCTGTGCATAATCAGGAATATTGGTATTTGTTACAGTTGTATTAGTAGGACCAGATGGAGCACCACCACCACCACCGCCACCATAGATCATTCCACCGCCAACTTTACGTTGAGTTACAGAATCCCCTAGGGTTTCTCCTAAAGCATATAGTTGGCGTTTTGAATAATACATATTTGTCCTTACAACATTTTCGTAAATACTTTATCAGTCATCTTATATCCCAAATACTCAAACAGTCTCGTATTATCTAAATGCACTTTTGTATGCATTACGATACGTTTCACACCTCTGTCTTTCAATACCTGTTCTGCATATTGAAATAACTTAATGCCTACTCTTCCTTTGCGAAACTCTTTAGTCACAAAGTACAAATCTTCAATTGCCGTCATACAAGACTTATAGTGCAAATGTGGAGTGACTATAAAAATAATGTAGCCAATCAATTGTTCATCATTCCTACAAGTAATGCACCGCAACATTCCTGCTTCTGCCATTCTTTTATAAGCTGGGTAATCAGGCTCATAAGGAAATTCTTTTGTTACACATAGCTCTTCGTAATGCTCTGGGAAAAGCTTTTCAAATTCATCAACAAACTTAAAACCGTCAACGTCTTCGTAGATAATCATGCTGGTAAATACTTATATGCCTTTGTGTCCGCTGCAATATCCTTCGCTTTCGCTCTGGCGTGTTTTATTCTATCCATCATGGCATACAGGCGTTTTGCACCTGCATCGGTACTACCGTTACCTAACTCTGAAACAATTCTGGCTGGGATAACAAACTCACCATCGGCTAATCGTGCTGGTTGTTTACCGCCAATCGTAGCTGGGATGCCATCGCTCACTCCATCACCTGGACCTTTGAGCAAACGACCACCGTCAGAGAATGATCCTAAATGACCGAAGTGACCGTCTGGAACACCGCCATTTGCATGGTGATGTTTAAAGTCTTTTGGTAATCCACCAGAAGCACCGCCACCGCCACCATAATCATATCCAGATGCAGCAGCAATTTGAGCTTGAGCAGCAGCTTGAGCAGCTAAATCAGCTTGATGTTGGTTATAAGCTGGAGAACCTTGCATTAACAATGGATCAATTTTATAACCCTGTGCAGGGACAGAAGCTGGTCTAGTTGGCACTGGGATACCAGAAGAAGCCTGTGGCTGATATTGTTGTTGTGCGTAATTTTGATATTGTGGATGGTATATATGGTCTGTAGAACCACCAGATGCCATAGCCATTAAACCGCCTTCTTTGGCAGAAGTCTTCTGTTGTGCAGCTTTATCAATGTCAGCTTGAGCTATTGCTGCAGCTGGAGTAGTGTCATAGTCACCTAACTGACCTACTGGTTGTAGACCATTAGCTACCGCAATTTTATGAGTTTTCATCAAAGCAGCAGGAGTCATCTTGGCATATTCAATATCGCTAAGATGGTATACGCCATTTTTTGAATTTTCTTGCCCTGCAGCAATCAGTTCTTTTTGTAACTCTGATAACTGCTGTGGGCTAGTAGCTTGAGCCAACCCTTGTTGCATTTCATTAGCACCAGTGACCATACTTCCGTAGTCTGCACCAGAATACTTAGGGATATCCATTAGTCCTCCAGAAGCAGCCATAGTAGGCTGATATGGATTCTGTACATAGTTAGGATAGGTAGCCTGATAGTGTGGGCTTGGAACTGCTGGAATAGAAGCGTTAAAAATAGGATTGCCATTAGCATCTTTTGGAATAGTTTTC
>Ga0316225_1000519_pt1 | contig 47887 bp, 29 predicted proteins | sample TBH18015metaG_FD_206010 | JGI IMG/M metagenome (GOLD analysis project Ga0316225, IMG submission 206010) | Freshwater microbial communities from Trout Bog Lake, Wisconsin, USA - TBH18015 | ecosystem: Environmental > Aquatic > Freshwater > Lake > Hypolimnion/Profundal zone | place: USA: Wisconsin... | reverse complement strand
CATGGAACTTCAAGAAATTGATAGAGAAAATAAAACAAAAGAGTAAAAATTTCTTTTTTGAAATTCTCCAGCAACTTTTCTTTTTTGAAATTCCAGTTTCAAAAATGAGTTACTAAGGATTGACTAAATAAATCAAAATGCTATGAAACTCCTTCTAAAAACAATCTTCCCAATTTTTTTAGCCACCATCTGGAAAAGCATCTCCGAATTTTTCAGGAATGAATTCCTCGTTAAATCGTTTTGGGTTAAACATTACCAGGGACTTGGACTAAGCTTTCCTGCAACTCCTGTAAATGGAGCCATCTGGGGTGTCTGGTCGCTGTTATTCGCAATTGCAATATATATTATTGCCAGAAAATTCACTGCTGTACAGACAGCCTTTCTCTCCTGGTTTATGGCTTTTGTGATGATGTGGGTGGTTACAGCCAATTTGGGTATTCTGCCGTATGGCTTGTTGGTTTATGGGATCCCCTTAAGTATTCTGGAATCTTTCGTGGCAACATGGATAATTAAAAGGCTTTCCTGATTAAAATGCCGCCATCAGCAGGTTGATGTCGGTAACCGGAATATTCAGCACCGCGCCGATATCCTGATTTGTTAATACCCCGTTGAAAACATAAATTCCTTCGCAAAATCCGCGGTTAGTTTTGACATATTGGTTGATGCCGCCGGACTGACCGATCTCAAGCAACATCGGTGCCAGAATATTACTGACTGCAATTGAGGTAGTACGTGCAACACGCGAGGTTATATTTGGAACACAATAATGGATCACACCATGTTCAACATAAGTTGGTTTCTTATGATTGGTTATCCTGGATGTTTCAATGCATCCTCCCTGAATGATATTCAGATCGATGATAATGGAATTCACCTTCATCCCCTCAACCATCTCTTCAGGGACAATCATTTTAGGTACCTCATTCATTGAGAGGGCGCCAATAACCACCTCGGCCGTCTTCATAGCCTTTCGCAACGCTTTGGGATGAAAGACGGAGGTAAAGACACGGGATCCGAGCCGGGATTGAAAATCGACCAGTTTAGAGATTGAATCGTCGAATACTTTAACGGTCGCACCCAGAGCAAGCGCCGTTCTGGCGGCAAATTCGGCGGCAGTGCCCGAGCCAAGGATTACAACTTCAGTCGGTGAAATCCCCGTTACAGAACCCAGGATAACCCCTTTGCCATTGCGGGCGGTACTCAGATATTCACTGGCAACAATCATTGAAGTGTTTCCCATGATCTCGCTGAAAATCCGTTCAACAGGGAAAATCCCGTTTTCATCCTTCATATACTCAAATCCGACAGCGGTCACCTTTTTACGCATTAACCGCCGTACCGATTCCTGAGTTTGCAGGGTAAGGTAAAGTGGTGAAAGCAACAACTGATTTCCTTTCATCAGCTCGGTCTCTTCCTGAGTAAAGGGGGCCATTTTTAAAATGATATCACACTGAAAGATCTCAGCAGCTGAACGGCAAATCACCGCTCCGCAATCGGAATAGGCCTGATCTGAATAATTGGCCTCCTTTCCGGCCCCGGTCTCGATAAATACATCATGTCCGTTATGTACCAGCACTTCCACCGACTGGGGAGTCAACGGGACAGCGTACTCAATAGACGCGGAACTGTCAGGAATACCAATATTGAGCTTGATATTCCGGGGGGTTATCTTGTAAAGCTCTTCCCTTGGAAGAAGCTGGTCATTAGCCAGTGTTGACAGTTTTCCACCTTTCCGTTGATTCATAATCTAATTGTTTTACACAGATTCCTCATGCCGATTCAATAATCCGTGACCCATTCTCAGCCTCTTTAATATAGACTTTAACAGCAATTGACGGCAAAAGAGATTCAATCAACTCCGGCCATTCGATAAAGCAATAACAGTTGCTGTAAAAATAATCTTCGTACCCAAAATCGTAGGCCTCACTAAGATTATTGATCCGGTAAAAGTCGAAATGATATATGGCACCCCTGTTCTCCGTTTGATATTCATTGATCAGCGAAAAAGTGGGAGATGTGACATAATCCAGTACTTGCATCTCTTCGCAAAGTGCCTTGATAAAGGTCGTTTTACCTGCACCCATTGATCCGTAAAATGCAAATATCCGGTCAGCCGGATGCGCCTGAAGAAACAAGGATGCAATATGATTGATTTCAGAAAGTGAATTTATCTCGGCCCTAAACATTGGTTACGATAATTTATACCCCAATTATAACGAAAATCTCGTTCTTATAAAAATTCTGCAGGAAAAATAAATAGCAGACACCTTTCGGGGACCCGCAAAGCCTAAAATTGTGAGTCCCCTTCACGAAGCCAACTGTGACTTTGCGGTGTACCTGCTAATTTATATCAGCTGTTTATTATCTACTTTAAAATAGATCACTCGTTGGAAGGAGAAAAGCATTATTTCTCCGATTCCGTTTCCTGAGATCCTTATTTATCGTATTTTTGAGGCATAAAATCAGAATAATTAAATACTCGGACAATGAATATTCCATCAGATTTGAAATACACGAAAGACCATGAATGGATTCGTGTTGAAGGTGAGTTCGCATATATTGGAATTACCGATTTCGCTCAGGGCGAATTAGGTGATATTGTATATCTTGAAATTGAAACCGTAGGCGAGACCATCGAAAAAGAGGAGGTCTTCGGAACTATTGAAGCGGTAAAAACTGTTTCTGACCTGTTCATGCCTGTCACAGGTGAAATCCTTGAAATGAACGAGTTGCTGGCTGATGCAGCCGAACTTGTCAACAAAGATCCTTACGATAAGGGCTGGCTGGTAAAGATCAGGATGTCTAATGCCGCTGAACTGGGTGAGTTACTCTCTGCAGAACAGTACCAGGCGATGATATCGGAATAGCTATCCCAGCACCTTTAATGTTTTGCCGACTTTAATAAAGGCGGTAATGGCCTGATCGAGATGCACCTGTTGGTGAGCCGCTGACAGTTGCACCCTGATTCGGGCTCCCCCCTGTGGTACAACCGGATAGTAAAACCCGGTTACGTAGATTCCCTCCTCCAGCAGACGGGCAGCAAACTCCTGCGACAACTTTGCATCATAAAGCATAACCGCGCAAATTGCAGATTGGGTGGGCTTAATATCAAAGCCCGCCTCTTTTATTTTAGCGACGAAATATTCGGTATTCCGATGCAGCCTGAATTGAAGTTCTGAACTCTCTGCCATCATTTCAAACATCCGGATTCCGGCCCCGACAACTGCAGGAGGTATGGCATTGGAAAATAGGTAGGGGCGCGAACGCTGGCGCAGCAGTTCAATAATCTCCTTCTTCCCGGTTGTAAACCCGCCAATAGCACCGCCAAAGGCTTTTCCGAGCGTTCCGGTAATAATATCCACCTCACCCCGGATATTAAATTTCTCGGTTACACCTCGCCCCGTTTCTCCGACCACTCCGGCTGAATGACATTCATCAACCATAACCAGAGCATCGTATTTCCGGGCTAACCTGACTATTTCATCAACAGGGGCAACATTGCCATCCATCGAAAAGACTCCGTCTGTAACAACAACACGGAACCTTGCATCCTGCGCCTTTTGCAGCTGCAGCTCCAGATCTGCCATATCGGCATTGCTATAACGGAATCGCCTTGCCTTCGATAACCGCACTCCGTCGATAATGGATGCATGGTTAAGTGAATCTGAGATAATGGCATCCTCTTCCGAAAAAAGTGGCTCGAAGACACCTCCATTGGCATCAAAACATGCTGCATATAATATGGAATCTTCAGTTCCGAAAAATCCGGCAATCTGACATTCAAGTTCTTTGTGCAGATCGGTAGTCCCGCAGATAAACCGAACCGAGGACATTCCAAAACCGTGCGAATCGAGCGCCGATTTTGCGGCGGAGATGAGTTCGGGGTGATTCGAAAGCCCCAGGTAATTGTTGGCACAAAAATTTAATACCACCTGTCCGGAATCAAGTTTAATGACTGCATCCTGAGGCGAAGTAATGATCCGTTCGTTTTTGTAGAGACCAGCTTCCCTGATCCCTGAAAGTTCATTTTGGAGGTGTTCTCTTATTTTTCCGTACATATTGGCCGAAAGTTAAATGAATTATTTAAGGATAAATCAATTATATTCTGTATATCAATGGGCTAATTCCGTCTAAAACCGATAATATTTATCTGTAAATGGTCCTTTAAAATTAGCAAAATTTTCTTCCCCTTTTCTGTCCGGCCGATTTTAAAAAAATTGGTCCAGTTATCAATCCCTTGGAAAATCAATATCGGGACTTCGGTATAAGGGTTTAAAAATATTGAGCAATAATACAGTTCAAAAAAGGACCACCTAATTAAGGGCGTCAGAGAAAAGATTTAACAAGATCACAATTCCAATTAAGGATCTGGATGGTAATGGATAGCCAGCCCAATCCATTTGTCACACTATCTGCTCATTGATTCAATTTGGGAAAACACTGGCTACCGATAAAAAAGGAATAATATCTGATAATCGAATAGGATCCTTCAATAATTCCTGGTCGTATTTTACTGTTGATTTGGTTGTCGGATCATAATATGCTAAGAGTATAATTGTGAATTGCATAGCAATTTATTGTTCTCATCGGATATTCATTGCCTTAAAACTATCAGATTTTCTAAACAAATCGGCAATATTATTTGTAATAAGACTAAATAAAGTTTGCAATAAACATCTATTCATTCCGAACTTCATACCAATGGAATGAATGATATCAGACAGCTATTCGATTGCCTGGTGCCTTTTCGAAGTCAGATCCAAATCCGTCTTCGATTGTGTATTGAACCTGAATGCCTTATGGATAATTCCAAATTCATAATCGCATTTTTAGCATCATCCGATATTGGATACATCATCACCTGAATTATTAAAACAATTGAGTATGAAAACAAGAATTTTTAACCCTGTAATATTGTTATTAATTATCGTTGTCATGGGGTCTTGTAAGAAAATCAGCACCACGATTCCGACCAATAAAACCATTACTTTCAATGCCACATTGACCGGAGCAAGCGAAACTCCTGCCAACCCATCAACAGCAACGGGTACCGCCACTTTTACATTTGATCCGAATACAAATATCTTAAGTGGTACTTTAACATTTGCAGGTATCACGGCAACCGCAGCCCATATCCATTACGGGGCGGTGGGCGTAGCAGGTTCGGTCGTCTTTCCTCTGGGCTCAACGCCGCTGACCTCACCTGTCAGTTTTACCTCTGTGCCATTAGACGCGACTCAGAGCGCTGAACTATTGGCCAATCTTTTTTATGTAAACGTGCACAGCGCGGCATACCCAAATGGAGAGATACGGGGTCAGCTGTTACAAGCCAATCCGGGTACTAACGGAACCGGTGGAGGTGGAGGGGGTGGATACTGACCCTCCTCAGGGATGGGTTTGAATATTTTTACTGTCATTAAGCTTGAACAGGGGGACGCTGCTGGCGGGTACCCCTGTAAAGCTTATCTCCATACTGATTAACTATAAAGTCAGTCAGAAAAACAAGTGGCAGAAAATTTTTCAACCAGGGGATACCTTTCCCGGGTACAGAAGCAGGATGGAGTTCTGCAAAAAATACTACGAGATATTTCTTTACTTAAATAATAAATTTAAACTCCGGAGTCAGCCTCCACAAAAAATACCCCTCCAAGTTTATGAAATTACGATAAACTTTTTAAGTCTCCGATTGTTTGATTACCAAGGGTAAATCAAGAAAAGGATTCAGTAAATACAGTGGTATCCTTCAAATATATAATCCGGTTATTTTAAACAAAAATTTATAACAATGAAAAATCCAATATCTTCAGAATTAGGGGTGCAGAATTCACGGCGCGATTTCTTTAAAAAAGCTTCCCTTTCCGGGCTGGCGTTATTTGTAGCCTCCAAATTTTCGTTTGCATCAAGACCGCCCTTAGCTGCCAATCCGACCTTGAAGCAGGCATTTTCCAAATTAGCAGAATATCAGCTTACCGGGCAATCCAAACAAAATCCGCTGCCCTATGCCTACAACGCATTGGAGCCCTATGTCGATGCAAAAACCATGGAGATTCACTATTCCAAACACCATGCAGCCTACACCAAGAATATGAATGAAGCCTTAGCCACCACCGATTATGCTTCAAAACCATTGTTCCAGCTCTTTTCTGAAATGGAAAAATACCCTGTTTTTCTAAAGAATAATGCAGGCGGTTTTTATAATCATCTCCTATTCTGGACAATAATGAGTCACAGCTCCGGGCTGGAACCGGAAGGCAACCTGCTGAATGCAATTAATGATTCATTTGGAAGTGTGGCTAAATTCAAGGAGGGATTCAGCACTGCCGGAAAGAAACAATTTGGAAGTGGCTGGGCCTGGCTTTCGGTCAATGAGCAAGGGAAATTAGTGATCAGCTCAACCCAGAATCAGGACAATCCGCTGATGAGCACCTCTGAAGTGAAGGGTATTCCCGTTCTTGCCCTTGATGTCTGGGAACATGCCTACTACCTGCAATACCAAAACCGTCGTCCCGACTATGTAGACTCCTTCTGGAAAGTTGTTAACTGGAAAGAGGTTAGCCGTCGCTATGACGAGGCTATAAATGCAGTAAAATAATTGTACAAACTCAGCAGCAATACACTGACGGTGTGAATATAAAATCCCCCATATTTGGAATAGCATCCAAAATATGGGGGATTTTATATTCCTGGTTTAAGCCTGACTTCTTCAAAATCGCAGGGCTAACTTGCAATCTTTCAATTAAATTGCATATACTTCACGCAACTTCAATGCTTTCAGTTAATTGACATATTGTCAAATCAGTTTTTAATCGTTTCAACCGCTTTCAGAATACGGGAAATCGTTTCACTCTTCCCTAAAATTTCACAGATTTCGAAAATGTCGGGGCCGAAGCTACCCCCAACCAGACAAAGGCGGAGTGAATTCATTACCGTGCCAAAATTCCACCCTTTGGCGGTTACATACTCTGAAAAAGGTTCTTTTATTGCCGGGGCACTCCATTGGTCAACCGAACCTAAAAACTGAGCCAGATCACGCATAATTTCCGGTACACCATCCTTCCACCGTTTGCTCACAATTTTTTCATCATAGGTTTCAGGAGCCTGAAACAGGAAATGGCTCTGATCCCAGATTTCCGAAACAAAGTTGCACCGCTCTTTTACCATGCCGCTGATCCTGATTGCCAGTGAGAGATCGGCGGTAATTCCCTTCTCTTTTAAGAAAGGAAGCAATAATTCACCCAGTTCTGAGTCAGATTTTTTTATAAAATACTGATGATTGAACCATTTGGTTTTCTCAGGATCGAAGCGCGCCCCCGACTTTCCAACCCGCTCCAGTGAAAAGCACTTGCAAAGCTCCTCCATGGTAAAGATCTCCTGCTCGGTTCCCGGATTCCAGCCTAATAAGGCAAGCATATTGATAAAGGCATCGGGGAAATAACCGTCTTCACGGTATCCCCGCGAAGGTTCCCCTGTAATTTTATCTTTCCAAAGGAGCGGGAACACCGGGAATCCCAGTTTGTCGCCGTCGCGTTTACTGAGTTTCCCCTTCCCTTCAGGTTTCAGAATTAATGGGAGGTGGGTAAACCTGGGCATGGTCTCCTCCCAGCCAAAAGCACGATAAAGCAAAACATGTAGCGGCATTGAAGGGAGCCACTCCTCGCCCCTTATCACATGGGTGATCTCCATCAGGTGGTCATCGACCACGTTGGCCAGGTGGTATGTTGGCATCCCGTCGCTCTTAAACAGCACTTTATCATCAAGTAGGGCGGTATTAAAAGTAACGCTTCCGCGGATCAGATCCACTTCGGTAACATCAAGATTATCGGGCATTTTAAACCGGATCACATAATGTGTTGATTCAGATTGCAATGCTTTCCACTCCTCCGCAGGAAGTGAGACCGAATTTTTCATCTGACTACGCGACAAGGCATTATAGGTAAAGGTCTCCCCTTTTGCTTCAGCAGCAGTACGGGCCGCATCAAGCTCCTCAGGGGTGTCAAAAGCATAATAGGCATGGCCGCTCTTAAGCAATTGGTCCGCATACTGGCGGTAGAGCTCCTTCCGCTCGCTCTGACGATAAGGGGCAAACGGACCTCCCTGAGCCGGACCTTCATCAATTGTGAGTCCGCACCACTGCAAAGCCTCCTGGATATACTCTTCTGCACCCGGAACATACCGCGCCTGATCGGTATCTTCAATTCTGAGGATAAAATCACCACCGTGCTTTTTGGCAAACAAATAATTAAACAATGCGGTACGCACACCGCCAATATGAAGTGGTCCTGTGGGACTTGGGGCAAAACGAACCCTGACTTTTCTTTCGCTCATGACAATCTGTTTGGGAATCTCTTAATTTTTTGCAAAGATAAGGATTTAGGCACCAAAGGAGCAGCAAAACCGGGTTCAGGAGCAAAAGAATATGAACCGGCAATGGGGTGGCTTAATTACTGCGGGTTGGCCTATAAAGTTTGTAACGCATCAAAGCGAGGTATTCCATTGAAGAGATATGAGGAATATAAGACCTTAAACTTCCTGAAAACTTGCAAGCCCAAAGTCTGAAAACATTTTGTTAGAAATATTCTTCACCGATAGCTGCATGAATTTCACTGTCAGATTTCAGAAAAGAAGCCTGGATGATCAGTCTCCCGCTGTTTGCTGTCAGCGAACCTGATCAAGCTATTCATGCGGCTCCGCATGAATATATATCTCACTTCGTGCAATGAGTTCCCTCAGTTCACTCTCAATTTGATCACAGAGTTCATGAACCTGACGAAGACTTAAATCGGGATCGAGGTGAATATCGAACTTGATAAAGGTATCTGCGCCGGCGGTCCTCACTTTTAAATCATGAAAGTGTTTTACTTCGGGATATTTAATCAGGGTCTTTTCAACAATGGCAATGGTATCTGCGGGTGCTTTATCCAGCAAAACATCGATTGCCCGCTTCCCAAGCTGATAGGATACTAAAAGGACTATGGCAGCAACTCCCAAAGCGGCAATCGGATCGGCAAAGTACCACCCCAAATTTGCACAAAGCAGTCCAAAGAGGACCACGGCGGAGCTCCAGATATCGGTTGAAAAATGGATGGCATCAGCTTCAAGAGCCTGGCTGTTATGTTTTTTTGCTACCCGGAAGAGCATTCGGGAGCGGTTAATATCAATGATTATCGAACTGATGACGACGATATAGCTCCATTTATTAACCTCAATATGGGTGTGGCCCGAAAGCAGACGGCTTACTGCCTCATAAATTATCCATGCACAGGTAATCAACAACAAAAAAGTTTCAATCAGGGCAGATAGATTTTCAATCTTCCCGTGTCCGTACCGGTGATCACTATCTGCTGGTTTATCGGATAACCGGACCGAAAAATAGGTGATAACCGCGGCAACAAGGTCCAGGCCCGAATGCAAAGCTTCCGATAAAATACCGAGGCTACCGGTCAGGAATCCGACAATAATTTTAAAAACTGTCAGGAAAACAGCCGCAAAAACAGATATCAAAGCTACTCTTTTCTTCTCCGCTACCATTGCAAGGCAATTTATCAGTTAAAAAAAGGTCAAATAATCTTCCCGGGCCCAGGAAGAGCTGCATTACGGGAGAGTAAAACTCACCGACTCCCTATTGGAACCTGCTAATATCCAAATTCCCTTCAAAAACATGGTTCGCCGAACCGGTCATGAACACAACTCCGTCGATCCATTCAATGAGCAGGTCGCCTAATGCGAGATGAACGGTAACCTCTTTGCCTGTTTTCCCATTCAGATTTGAGGCTACAGCCGAAGCGCAGGATCCTGTACCACAAGCCAGTGTGCTTCCGGCCCCGCGCTCCCAGGTCCTTACGTTTATTTCCCTGTCATTGATGACCTCCACAAAGTTGACATTCGTCTTCTCAGGAAAGGAGGTATGATTCTCGATTTCCCTGCCCATGGCCACAATATCTGTTTGATTGAGATGGTCAACAAAAACCATCGTGTGCGGTACACCCATTAACAAACTGGTGATGTGAAACGTATTGTTGCTGGTATGAAAAACTTCATTGATCACGTTTCCCTCTGGCCCTGTCATGGGAATTGCCCCCCGCTCCAATTCCGGGGCCCCCATATTGACTTTAACAAATATAACCTTCTCATCTTCGATGATCAGCTCAGGGATCATTATGCCTGCGCCGGTCTCAATAGTGAACGTTTTAGCACGGTTTATATGATTATCATAGACATATTTGGCAAAACAGCGAATTCCGTTTCCGCACATATTTGCTTCACTTCCATCCGAATTGATAATTCTCATTTTGACATCTGCAACCTCAGAGGGGAGGATCAGAATAATCCCATCAGCCCCGATCCCCTGATGCCTGTCGCAAAGCCTGATTGCCAATTCGGTCAAATCAACTTTCGACGGGTCCAGCTCATCAAACAGAACAAAATCATTGCCCAATCCATGCATTTTCTGAAACTTCATCTTTACTAAGTTTAATTTCTTGTTCATGCTAAAAGACAAAGGTACTAAAATCGGATTCGATTATGCAATGAAAATAAGTTCGAAATTTCCCTATTTAAGCCACCTTTATTCGTTGTAGCAGGTGTCAGGCTCGTAATCGATTCGATATTTGCATATAATTCTTTCTCAGGTTTTGAATTGAATAAACCTGCCAGGGAAAATTTAGCCGGCTGTCACAAGCCGGTCGTGCGGCTACATTTGTGTATCTCTTTATTTTCATGTAAATTTGACTCGCTTGAAAAACGAAAGGAATGGAGAAAGAAAGGAAGCGGGATAAACTAAAAAAACTGTTTCAGAATCCTTACCGGATTGTCATATTTAACGATAACAACCTACATATTATCAGACAGGTGAGGTTCAATGCAAAAACCATGCTGGGTGCGCTGGTTCTTGCAGTGATAGGTATCATCTTTGGTGTAACAATTTTGATTGCATTTACCCCTTTACGGGAGTATATTCCCGGATATCCTACCGGAAAGATGAAGCGGATGTTAATTAATAATGTATTGGTAGTTGATTCCCTGGAACAGGAGGGCCTGAGAAGGGAGCTCTATTTTAAAAACTTCAGGGCAATGCTCGCAGGTGAAACCCCCTCTGATACGGTGATCAAATCGGGAAAGGCCATACGTCCCGATCAGGTTCAGTTCAGGAAATACAATCATGATAGCCTGTTTAAGGAGGAGATTGCACAGGAGCAGATGAACCTTGGGTTCAATCCAACCCCCGCAGGAAAGACCGGTGTAGCCGGTTTATTATTTTTTCCGCCCCTTACCGGAATGATTACCGGGAAGCACGATTTGAGTATCCGCCATTTCGGAGTTGACATTGTAGGAAAACCAAATTCGCGTATATCGGCGCCTTTGGATGGAACCGTGATCTTTGCAGGCTGGACCATTGACACAGGGTATGTCATCTATTTGCAACACGAACAAAATCTGGTTACCGTATACCGTCACAACGCCGAACTCCTGAAAATCCAGGGGGACAAAGTCAGGTCGGGCGAGGCCATTGCGATTATGGGTAATTCCGGCAAAGAGACTACAGGGCCGCATCTGCATTTCGAAATGTGGCTAAACGGCGTTTCGGTCAATCCTGAAGAGTACATTAAGTTCTAATAATCGGGCATGAAAAATATTGCAATTCTTGGTTCGACAGGATCTATCGGACAGCAGGCACTTGAAGTGATTGCCAATAATCCGGAAAGATTCTCCGTTGAGGTTCTTACCGCTTTTAATAATTTTGAACTGTTAATCAGTCAGGCTAAAAAATTTCATCCCAATGTGGTCGTAATCGGGAATGAAGAGAAATACGAAATTGTCAGGCAATCGCTTAGCGCTGAGGGGATAAAGGTTTATGCCGGTTCTGATGCGCTGAGCCAGGTGGTTCAAATGGGAACTATCGATCTTGTATTGACCGCTATGGTTGGCTTTTCGGGTTTGATCCCCACCATTGAAGCCATAAAGGCGGGAAAACAAATTGCCCTTGCCAATAAAGAGACGCTTGTTGTAGCCGGAGAATTAGTCCAGCGTCTGGCTGTGGAATATAAAGTGGACATATTGCCCGTCGATTCGGAACACTCAGCCATTTTTCAATGCCTTGCAGGCGAATATATGAATCCGGCGGACAAAGTTTTCCTTACCTGTTCCGGGGGTCCCTTCCACGGATGGAATGAAAAATCATTGGAATCAGTAACACCGGAACAAGCTTTAAGACACCCGTCATGGGATATGGGTTCAAAAATAACCATTGATTCGGCTACATTTATGAATAAAGGGTTCGAAGTTATTGAGGCAAAATGGCTGTTTGGACTTAAACCCGACCAGATTGAAGTGGTGGTGCACCCCCAAAGCATTATCCATTCGATGGTGCAATTTTGCGATGGTTCCATTAAGGCACAGCTCGGCATGCCCGATATGCGACTGCCTATTCAGTATGCCTTTAGCTTCCCGGAAAGGATCTGTAACGATTTTCCCAGATTGAAATTTTCAGATTTTCCATCGTTAACATTTTCAGCACCGGAACCAAATATTTTTCGTAATCTTGCACTAGCTTACGAAGCGCTATTAAAGGGGGGAAACCTGGCTTGTATTTTGAATGCTGCCAATGAAATTGCCGTGGAGGCCTTTTTGACAAAAAAAATCTCCTTCCCGGAAATCTGGCAGATCAACGAACAGATGATGCAGAAATCAGCATTTATACAACAGCCTGCTCTGGATGATTTTTTGGCTACAGATCGTGATGCTCGTGCCTATGCCCTTGAAATGGTGACGGCATTACAATTAAAACATTGATATAGTTATAAATATGGTTATTCTTATAAAAGCTGCACAGTTAATTCTTAGCCTCTCAATATTAGTTATTATCCACGAGTTTGGTCATTTTATTTTCTCCAAAGCATTTAAATGCCGCGTCGAAAAATTTTATCTCTTCTTCGATCCATGGTTCTCCCTGTTTAAATTTAAAAAAGGGGAAACCGAATATGGTGTAGGATGGCTTCCCCTTGGAGGTTATGTGAAGATATCAGGGATGATCGATGAGTCAATGGATAAAGAACAAATGAAATTACCTCCCGAGCCCTGGGAGTTCCGTTCCAAACCATCCTGGCAACGGTTAATCATTATGATTGGAGGGGTGCTTTTCAATCTTATCCTTGCCGTAGTCCTTTATTCTGCAGTTCTCTTTACCTGGGGCAATCAGTATCTTCCCACTAAAAACGTAAAATATGGAATTGCCGTAAACGAAACCGGAAAAGAGCTGGGCCTGCGTAACGGCGATAAAATAATTTCCGTAGACCGCAAGGAAGTTGAAGATTTCAATAAAATAATCCCTTCGATTGTCCTTAACGGAGCCAAAACCATTGAAGTCGAGAGAAATCAGGAGACCATTACCGTCTTAGTAAAAAACGAACTCATTCCCAAACTGCTAAAAGACAAGTATATTTTGGGATTAAGGGTTCCATATGCGTATAAAATTATCGCTTTTGCCAAAGATTCACCCGGTCGTGACGCCGGACTTCAGATTGGAGATGAAATCCTGAAGATTAATTCCTATGATTTTAAATTCTACGATCAGTTCACCGACTCGCTGGCCCGGTCGAAGGGGAAGACCATCAGCCTGCTGGTGAAACATGGCGCAGTTGAGAGAACTGTTTCGGTGACCATCGGGAAAAGCGGAATGCTGGGAATCCAGCATGAGCAAAATATCGCCGGGATATTTGAGTTTAAGACCATAACCTATGGGTTCGCGGAATCCATTCCTGCCGGAATTATCAAAGGATACAATGCGATTGGAAATTATCTGAAACAATTTAAGCTCCTGTTTGCGCCAGAAACTAAAGCCTACGAATCATTGGGCGGATTTATTGCCATCGGGAATATTTTTCCAAGCGTATGGGACTGGGAATCGTTCTGGAATCTTACGGCCTTTCTCTCAATTATTCTTGCAGTTATGAATATATTGCCCATTCCGGCACTCGATGGGGGACATGTCCTTTTTCTCCTTTTTGAAATGATCACCGGGCGGAAACCAAGCGATAAATTCCTCGAATATGCCCAGATTGTTGGAATGGTCATCCTTTTCTCCCTGCTTATCTATGCCAATGGAAATGATTTCTGGAAATGGTATCAGGGTAAGTTCTGAAGATAAGGGATTTTAAAGAGAATAAAATTATTTAGATTGTCACAGAATAATTTATCACCGGAAATACTATTTTTGTACCTGAACAAATTAAACTTGAAAGAATGATATTACTGGCACTTTCAGCAGCACACGTCATCATAGTCGTAGTAGCCCTTTTACTGCTTTTCGGCGGCAAAAAGATCCCTGAACTCATGAGCGGTATTGGAAAAGGGATGAAGGACTTTAAGAAAGCGATTAAGGATGATGACGAACCCTCTGCAGGACCACCCAAAGAGGCTCCCAGAGCAGAAAATAAAAAAGAGCCATTGAAAGAGTAACTCTCACGGATTGCACTTTCCGAAAGCCCCGAACATCAGCATGTTCGGGGCTTTTTTATAATGAGGTCAAGATTTCAAATGCGGGGCGCACCTGAAGTCAGCCACTCACCAGATGTAACCAGAGTAATAAGTTTTACGTCTAATAGCACAGAGTCAGTTAACCCATTTATTAACTTAATAGTATTCTCTATGAAAAATAGAATTTTCACTGTTTTATGCGCATCATTGCTGATTTGTTTGCTTATAAGTTCCTGCCTTTATGGAATCAAAGGGAGTGGCAAGGTTGTCAGGAATGAACGTCATGTAGCCCCATTCGGAGCTATTTCTGCCAGCGCCGGCCTTGAAGTTTACCTTACCCAGGATTCGGTGACCAGAGTGATTGTCGAGGCCGATACCAATCTTCAGGAAATTATCAAAACCGAAGTTTCCAACGGAGAATTAAAGATCTACCTTAAACAGCGAATCAGTTCATGCGAAGCCAAGAAGGTGTATGTTACCTTTAAAACCATCCACGCACTGGAGGCAAGTTCCGGTTCTGAAGTATTTTCAAAAATGGAACTTAAAATGCCGGCACTCCAGGTTTCGGTTTCCAGTGGAGCCAATATTGAGCTCAACTTATCGGTTAAGACCCTGAATGCAGACGGAAGCAGCGGGGGGAATTTGAAACTCACCGGATTGGCAGAACATTTTGAGGTTGAAGGATCAAGCGGAACGAACATCCGGGCAAAGGACTTGCAAACAAAAACATGCAACGCCGGAGCCTCCAGCGGAGCTAACCTCAAGGTCAATGTAACTGAAAAGATCAGTGCACAGGCCAGCAGTGGCGGTAATATTAAGGTTATGGGAAATCCCAGGGAGCGAAATGTTCAGAAATCCAGCGGAGGAAACGTTGATTTTTAATTGCCGGGGCTTTAATGCCCTTGCAATTAAGATTATTCCCGCTTCATAATACCGTAACAAATGATCTTAACGATTGAATCAACACTCTTTCCAAGATCGGTGGAACGGTATGGGCCGGCAGAAAGGGGCATTTCAAGACCCCGGATAGCCGTTGTAATCCCAATAGCCACCAGCGTAAAATCTTTGACGATAAACTTTCGCTGACGGGCCCCTTCAAGGAGGATCCGTTTCATCATCCGTATCTCCTCCTGGTAGTATTGCGACTTGATTTTGTCAATGAATTCAACTGCGGCCGTATCATTTTCGATGGCATTGTAAAAATTGGCCAGCTGACGATAGGTCGTAATTTTGGTCATCACATAATCCCTCAATTTTTCAGCCGGGTCAATATCTTTCTGAAGCACCTTTGAAAGCTCCTCCCGAAGAATATCTGCCTCCTTTTGAATCACCTCCTGAAAAAGATCCTCCTTGCTGCTGAAATAATAATAAAGGGAACTCTTCCCCTTTCTTACAGCATTCGCAATATCATCAAGGGTGGTTTTTTTATAGCCGAATTTACTGAATATCTCCTGAGCGATTTTCAGAATATTCTCCCGGACTGCATCCCTTTTCGTGCTGCTATTATCAATTGCCATATCACAATGTTAAAACTTGTGGGTCAAATATAAACATTTTAGTCCAATAAGATATAATACCGCAACTTACTAATGGTAAAGTTAAATTTCCCGGTCGATCTATTGTCAAAATCTTTTCTTATCCATCGTTCGGTGAGAGCGGGATAATACGGTTCAGGTCGTGGGATCTCCCGTTGGTTAAAGGGAACAGTACGAATATTGAGAATTGCGGAAAAGATTTCAGATCCGAATGGATTTAGCTGTAATCAGAGACTCTGACAGAAGCCTATGTTCTGCCAGAGTTTTTTTGCTATATATAAAAGATTAGGGTTCACAGGGATCTATTCGCTCTCCAAATAACTGCCGAGCGGCTGGTTGACCATGCAAATCTCTAAAATAAATAGCAGATTGATACCGGTTTAGACGGATATTTACAACTGATTTGGCAGATGCCTATTTTTCCCCGATAGGTGTACAAATTAATTGAATAACTGTAAAATCAGGCATTTTTAAGGAATTCGATAAACGACATGTATTTCCGTTCGGAGATCTTAAGCTGCGTTTTACCAATGGCAGAATTGTGATTTAACACACACAATCTCTTCTGATAAATAATATGATCGATAAAATTAATATTGACAATATGTCCGTCGTGAATCCGGTAAAAACATTCCTGAGGAAGCACTTTCCCCAGCTTCTTCAGATGCATCGTGACCAGTTTGAATTCATTGAGATTGCCCGAAAGGTAAACTTTGGAATAGGCACCGTCAGCTTCACAATAGACAATTCTGTCGGGCATAAGAAAATGGAGCTCATCGTTGCTCTTAATCAGAATTTTACCGCTTTTTTGAACCGAAAAAGAGTCTGACAGCGAGGAGTGTGAATCTTTTGCAAGGCGGTCTATTGCCCTGTTGACCGCACGTCTCAGCTCATCTGCCTGGATTGGCTTAATCAGGTAATCAGTCGCATCGAGTTTAAAAGCATGCAATGCATATTCATCATGCGCTGTAACAAAAATAATCTGCTGGTGATGGTCTTCCAGTTGTTCAAAAAGGGTGAAGGCATCTGTATCGCCAAGTTGAATATCTGAAAAAACCAAGTCGTATTTGAGCACCGGGAGGAGGTCTAAGGCCATCTTTCCCGAATTAATTAAAGCCACAACTTTGATTTCGGGGCAATGCTCTTTAATCAGCATCGCAAGGTACTTACCCAACAACGGATCATCTTCTATGATTACAGTGTTAATCATAATAATACATTTAGTAATGGTTACACCCCTGGCCGGGTCAAAAAAATGGAATTAACCCAATAAAGCAGTAAATAAATCTCCAAAAGATCCGACAATTATACAAAGATAAAAAATCTTTCATATGAGAATCAAAAATAATTTGACTTGAATACGGGAAAAAGATAAAAAAATCTGGTGATGGTTTGGACCCCTGGTCTGTCATCCATGGGAAGGGGAGCGCGACCCCAAAACGTTGAATCTGCCGCTCCGTCAAAAAAGAAGAACCTAAGAGGAGCGTTTCCACTCCATCCTAAGTTCCTCCAATCGATGTTTAACCAATTAATTTTCGGAGCGTCTGTTCCGGCAATTCTTCCGAAAATTGCTTTACCTGCTTATCAGCAACTTGCGAACCTCCCTGAAGGTCGAATTGGTGAATTCAACAAAATAGAGGCCATTTGCCAGATAATCAAGGTTAATAACTTTTGAATAAAATCCGCCGACTGTTTTTGCATCAGTAATTTCCATGACCTTCGCACCGAGATGGTCATAAATATTGATCGTAAAGGTCTCCTCATGCGGGAAAGTGATCGCCGCAGTGAAAATACCATTGCTCGGTACCGGATAAATTTTGAACGTTTTATCCGGTATGGTCAGCGCTAATGAAGCAGAGGAAGCGCCCTGTCCGCAAACATTCGATCCAAAAACGGTAACACCTCCAGGATTTGCATTTGAACTGAAAGAAACGGTGACACTATTGGTGCCTAAACCTGAAACAATGGAGCCCCCTGTCGGGAATGTCCAGGTATAACTGGTGGCATTATCAATAGGCGCTACCGAAAAGGTTTCACCTGTGCTTCCCTGGGTAAAGGTATCCGGACCACTTATGGCTCCGGCAGCCCCGGGCTTGGGTGTTACCACAATGGCAAATCCGGATGATTTACCCGATGCGCAATCGTTGACGGCATGTACCCTGATGGAATCGGAATGGGTGGTTGAATCAAAATTAACCGTAATGCTATTTGACCCTTGTCCGCTAATAATGATCCCGCCGGCCGGAACCGACCAGAGATATGTTTTAGCATTCGGGTTCGCGGGAACTGAATAGATCAGATTATTACCAGGCGTGCAAACAACGGTTGTTCCCGTGATCACTCCGGCAGCACCTGGATATGCATTAACGGTAACATTCTGAACTGCCGCAACACCAGCCGGACAATTGTTCCCATTGGAATAGGTCACAGCAACTGATTGATTCCCCACGGCATTCCAAGTAACCGTTGCCGTAGAATCGGCTACTCCTCCACCTGAACTTAATGACCCGCCTGTAACAATCCATAGATATGAGCTTTTATGACCTTCGGTGGTAAAGATTGAACTGGTTCCCTGGCACAGACTCGTTCCACCGGAGGTGGAAATTGTGGGTACAGCCTTGGGAATCACCGTTATGGTCACGCTGTTTTGATTCTGACAGCCCCCTGCTGTATTGGTTTCGACCAGCGTATAGGTTGTCGTTGTCGTTGGACTGACTGCCGGATTTGGTAATGATGAGGTAAATGATCCATCAGATGCCGTCCAGCTATAAGTGCTTCCAACAACTGCAGTGGTTCCAAGCGTGGCACCCGAGCCGGAACAGATTGTCTGGTTGATACCGGCATAGGCAGCCGGAAGGACATTCACCGTTACCTTAACGCTATTCGAATTGGTACAGAATGCCGCAGTAGTTTCGGTGACAGTATACATTGTCGTCACAGTCGGGCGGACCGCCGGATTTGAACTGGACGAAGTAAATCCTGCAGGTATTGAACTCCAGCTGTAAGTACTGCCATAAACCGGTTGACCCCCAATTGTTGTACCCGAACCGGCACATATGGAAATATCATTACCGGCAACAGCAGCCGCAGCCGGATTAACCGTAACATTAACGGTGTTGGATGCAGAGCAACCGGTCACAATATTCGTTTCAACCAAAGTATAAGCAGTATTTACTGTCGGGTGGACCTCCGGATTAGAAACAAACGAAGTAAATCCAGCAGGAATTGAACTCCAGCTGTAAGTATTACTTCCCACGGCACTGGTGCCAAGCGTAGTACTCGTACCATAGCAGATTGCCCGGTTAACGCCCGTAAAGGCCACGGGAGCGGATTTAACCGTTACTGTGACATTGTGGGTATTGCTGCAGCCCGTTAACGCAATGCTTTCTACCAGCGTATAAGTGGTAGTTGACATTGGCGTTACCGACGGATTTGCAATAAACGAATTGAAACCTGAAGGTTGCGAACTCCAGCTGTAATTGTTTCCGGGCACTGAGGCGCCTCCAAGAGAGACCGATTTATTCAGGCAGATAGTTGCATCTGCTCCGGCTATTGCCAAAGGGAGCGGATTAACATTGACCGTAACGTTGTTGGAATTAACACATCCTGTTGCAGTGGTTTCGGTAACTGTGTAAGTGGTATTTACCACCGGACTTACCACCGGGTTAGCCAGGGTCGAGGCAAAGCCGGCAGGAACAGAACTCCAGCTATAAATACTCCCGGCGACAGGAGCTGCCCCAATCGTCGTGTTCGATCCCATGCAAATTGCCCTGTTTGATCCGGCGAATGCTGAAGCTGCAGGATTAACTGTAACTACTACACTGTTCGTATTCGTACATCCTGTTGCTGTTATGGTTTCGGTAACTGTATAAGTAGAAGTTATGGCTGGACTAACCGATGGATTAGATAAAACCGAAGAAAATCCACCCATGTTTGAAATCCAGCTGTAAGTGCTGCCAGGTACTGCAGCTGCTCCAAGCGTCGTACTATTGCCAGAACAGATCGCCCGGTCAGCTCCGGAAACTGCCGCAGGAACCGGATTTACGGTCACTAAAACACTGTTCGTATTCGAACAACCGGTAGCTATTACAGTTTCACTAACGGTATAAGTGGTCGTTACCGACGGACTAACTGTTGGGTTAGCCAGATTCGATGTGTAACCAGCTGGTGAAGAGGTCCAATAATAGGAATTCCCAGGTATGCCAACAGCACCCAGCGTTGTCTGACTCCCGTGACAAATAGTTCTTGAGGATCCTGCTGCGGCAGCAGGTGCAGAATTAATGGTTAAAGTGCCACTGACATAATTAATCATATATTTCGATGAGGTATAGCCCCCTGGAATAATTGCATAATTATTTCCTGGAGCCGTGGCCCCTATTGCAGATCCACCGAAAATGAGTGAACCTCCAAGTACCGATGGGCTATCGCCTGGCATAAATCCGCTGTAGCTCACACTATAACCCCCGCTATATGGCAGGTTATCAAAACAATGGTTCTTGTCCTGCGCGGTAACTGTCAATGTAACTGTTCCGACATGAATAGTGCCGTTAATATACCTAATGGCGTAGTTGCCGGCGCTGAAAGGAGGATTGCCCAAAGGGGATGACGCTTCCACCTGACCCGGATAGTCACCGGGCAGATCAATGGCCAAAGAGCCTAGCCCGTATCCCATGGTGACAATCCCAATGGTTTCACCATTTTTCAAACCGGTATAAATAATATTTCCTTCAGCAAGATAGACTCCACTGGTCAGTACAGAGCCAAATGGTTTGTTTACGTTAATCGCGGTGATGGTGACCGGTGCCCGAGAAACGGTAAGGGTCGCCGGATTGAACGTAATTGTGTAATTAGCCCGATTAAAAGTACCAGCACCGGCAGGGTTAGTTACCGTCACAGCTCCGGGATAAGTTCCCACTAAATCAACAGCGGCAAAACCTGAACTGTAGTTGATTGTAACAGAACTGACTGTTTCACCATTTACCGTGCCAACAGCTGTATAACCGGTACTAACTGTACCTCCTGTAAGAATATCGCCATAAGTCTTAGTTGCCGGATTTGCACTAATAACCAATGACTTTGCAACTACATTGATGTCCCCATTCAGATAAGTGATGTGGGCATAGTTGGCAGGATTAAAATTGCCTGTCGCATTTGTGGGAACGATGGTTTTGGAATAATTCCCGACTCCATCAACAGCTCCGGAACCGTTCCCGTAGGTAATGACCACGGAACTGATCGACTCTCCAGGTGCCAGACCATAGGCAGTATAGCTTGCACCCGAGTTGTCGGTATACGAGGTAAGCACATCACCATAAGTTTTGGTCACCCTGTTGGCCGAAATCGTCAGTTCATTCAGAACTTTTACAGTTGTTGCCGTGGAAGCCGGCGTAGCCGCTGTACATCCGTTACCGTTTGTATAATTAACTAAAACAGTTTGGGTTGTATTCGGGATTAAATACTGCACCGTTACGGTGTTGTCAGTGCTCTTGCCACCCGAAATGATCGTATAATCGGTATTGAGAACCCCGCTAAAGGTCCAAACATAATTGGTCATTCCCGATTCGGTTGTATAGGTGGCATTTGTATTGATATAAACACTCGCAACCGGGGAGATGGCAGGTGCTGGAAGAGCATTAATCGTTATAGCTCTCTGTGGTGCCGCAGCCGGGCAACTGGTCGCTGTTATCGTCTCCGTGACATTGACAGTTCCTGAACCTGCCGACCCCCATGTTATTGAAACTGAACTTGTGGATTGGCCTGATGCGATAGTTCCTCCGCTAACCGCCCACGCATAAGCGTGATTGGCAGTTGAAGTAACACTATACGCCTGGGTCGTTCCGGCACATACTGAAGCCGGACCGGTAATCACCGGGGCAGGAAGCGGATTTATCGTCGCCGTAACTGCTGTTCTGTCTGCCGAACTGCAAGCATTACTCGTAGCCCCTACATAGTAAGTCGTAGTTGCAGAAAGGGATGGGGTGGTAAATGATGGACCGGTTCCCAGGGCACTCCCTCCAGTAGCTGCTGCATACCATGAAACCGTGCCCGCAGAGGCGGCAGCCGTCAATGTTACAGTACCCGGACCGCAGTTGGTTCCAGGAACTGTGCTGGTAATCGTCGGAATCGGATTGACTGTAATAGTGAATGACTGAGGAGTTCCGGTACAACCAACCGTACCATTGGTAAAAGTCGGAGTAACCGTTATCGTCGCAATTATTGGAGACAATGTTGTGTTGGTAGCAGTAAACGCAGCAATATTACCAGTCCCACTTGCTGACAGGCCGATATCCGCAGAGGTATTCGTCCATGAATAGGTAGTAGTTCCAACAGTATTATTTGTCGTAAATGTCACGCCCGTAGTAGAAACACCACTACAAACTACCTGGTTGGCAGGGACATTAACCTGACCATCCGGATTAACAGTGATCATAAATATCTGTGGCATACCGGCACAGCTAACCGCACCATTGGTGAAAGTTGGAGTGACCGTAATTGTAGCCACCACCGGTGCAGTTGTCGAATTAATCGCGCTAAATGAAGCAATATTGCCTGTTCCGCCGGCGGCAAGACCGATGCTGGATGCACTGTTTGTCCACGCAAATGTTGTGATACCCCCTGTATTGGCGGATGAAAAGTTCACTGCTGCAGTAGAGTTCCCCTGGCAAACTATCTGGTTTGCTGTTGCATTCACCTGCCCGACTGGATTAACTGTAATTGTAAAGGTCTTAGGTGTGCCTGCACAGCCAACTGTACCATTGGTAAAGGTCGGAGTGACGGTAATGGTGGCCACGATCGGAATACCGGTAGTATTGGTAGCAGTAAAGGCAGGAATATTACCTGCTCCGCCGGATAACAGCCCAATTCCGGTAGCATCATTCGTCCAGCTATAGGTAGTTGTACCTCCGGTATTGGCAGTTGAGAAATTCACCGCCGAAGTAGAACTTCCCTGACAAACCACCTGATTGTCAGGTAAATTAACCTGTCCGGCAGGGTTAACGGTAATTGTGAAGGTTTGTACAGTACCTGCACAGCTCATTGCACCATTAGTAAAGGTCGGAGTTGTGCTAATGGTGGCTACTATAGGCGCACTTGTGGTATTGGTGGCTGTAAACCCGCCAATATTCCCCGTTCCGCCTGATGCCAGACCTATTTCTGTTGCATTGTTGGACCAGGCATAAGTCGTCGTCCCACCACTATTATTTGTTGTAAAGGACACCACATTTGTATTGGTACCCGGACAAAGAATCTGATTCGAAACACTATTTACCTGTCCGGTTGGATTAACTGTTATTGTGAAGGACTTTTCTGGCCCGGCACAACTAACCGATCCGTTGGTAAACGTTGGAGTTACAGTAATATTTGCGACAATCGGAGCCGTAGTAATATTGGTAGCAGTAAATGAGGCAATATTGCCCGTTCCGTCGGTACCCAGTCCAATCGCGGTATTGTCGTTTGTCCAGGCATAAGTGGTCGTTCCTCCCGTGTTGGATGTTCCGAAGATCACCGCTGCCGAGCCGCTACCCTGGCAAACCACCTGATTGGCAGTAGTATTCACCTGCCCGGTGGGATTGACCGTGATGGTAAAGGTCATTGCAGCTCCAGCACAATTATTGGCCGTCGGGGTAACACTAATGGTTCCTGAAACTGGCGCTGACCCGTTGTTAGTCGCCGTAAAAGAAGGAATAGTGCTTGTTGGCCCTCCGGATGCTGCCAGTCCAATAGCCGTGTTATTATTTGCCCAGGTAAAAGTGGCTCCTGAAGTGGGGCTCGTTAAGGCTATTGCCGAAGTTACGGCGGTATTGCAGTAAGTAACATTACTGACCTGATTAGCTACCGGCGTTGGATCTACCGTAATAATGAAATTCACCGGAGTTCCGATGCATGTTTTATCCGCGCTCGTGTAGGAGGGCGTAACGGTAATATGGGCAATCACTGCACTGCTTGTAGAATTGGCGGCGGTAAAGGATATATTACCCGTGCCGCTGGCTGCCAGGCCAATTGAAGTGTTGTCGTTTGTCCAGTTATAAACTGTCCCCGTAACACTACCCACAAAAATAACTGATTCAGTAGCCAGATTACAAACTGTCTGAGACCCCGGGTTCGTGACGTCAGGTACCGGATTAACTATCACGACGTATGACTGGGTCTGTAACGTGCTGCAAATAGCGGAATTTACATCCTGAACCTTGGTGAGATAGTACGTAAACGTTCCTGCCGTCCCTGTTGGTGCATTTAAAATTTTAACATTATTACCAACATCTGATGTAGTCGTCAGATCCGGTCCGCCATTGATATGATACGTAAACGTATATGGAGCTGTACCATTTGAACCTGTAAAAGCAACAGGAGGCTGACCGTCATTAAGGCATACGGCTATACCAATCGCTGCGGTCGTCCCATCGCCAATAATGCCACTCGGGAGTGAATTGATCGTAAAATCAGTTCCGTTATCCGAACCAATGATTAATGGAGCGCTCCCTGCAACCCTGATCCGGTAATGAGTCCCGGTAGGGGTACCAGACGGAATGGTTGCATTTACTGTTCCATTGTTACTCACAGTTGCTGTTGCAATAACATTTGGCGTCACAGGCCAGGTACCATCACCGTTGGATAACTCAACAGAGAAAACATTGCCCAAATAGAAGGTTCCGTCGGTTGTCCAGGCAACACTTAACGTGGAACCGGCACAATAAGGCGAGTTGGTTCCAATAGTTACGGACGACGGTTCTGTTGTAGTGATCGTCATCAACTTACCGGCCAGCACAAAATACCTGTTTGAACCAATAACATTTGAATTTGAAACGCTGTTTGCACCTGCTGATCCTCCGAGCCAGGTATAGGCACCTGCTGCCGTAGTGGCGCCGCCAACGGCATCCAGCGGGAATATCGTCGAAGGCCTGTTCAGCGAAACAGAACTGTTGGTAAAGTTAGACCCTGTTGCGAGTGACCAGTATTCCGAAGTGCTGATTGAATATAGGGTCGCTCCGGCGGTGGCCCCTGCAGCTCCCGGTTCAATGGCCTGCACCTGTGCAGACGAAGCCCCGGATGTTGTTGGATTGACCAACGAGAACGGGAGATAATGGGTTGAGGTTCCTACCGGGAAATTATAGGAAGAACCTGTTGCCCAAGTCGGTAAGATCCATTTGAAAGGACCGTTAATATAGACAGTAGCCGAAGGTGATCCCCCAATCGCAGTAACAGCTGTATTAGTTAATGTCAGCAAATTTGCAGCAGTGGTGGTCAGAATACCTGACGTCAGCGTCAGAATGCCCGAAGCTCCAACTGCAACAGGGCCGCTTAAGGTTACCCCTGTAGAATTATTGATTGTCAGGTTGTTTGTCCCAGCAAGACCGGATCCGGTTACCTGAGCTGCGGCGCCATTGTAGGTGTAATTGGCACCTGCATTATAGGAGCGCGCACCACCCGTCTGGATGCTCCCCGTACTTCCTGTAAGGGACAAGCCACCGGTGTTTGCAGTAAGAATACCTCCGCCTAAAGCCAGACTGAAGGTACTGCTGGCATTACTGTTCAGAAGCACACTGGTTCCAAAATCAACCGTAGCTCCTGTGAGAATATTCCATTTCTGATAACCGGCAAATGTCCCGATGGCCGTAAAAGTATGCGTTGCGGGGTTTGATATGAAATTGATGTTTTCAGCAGCGCTTCCTGTACCTCCATTCATCTGTCCGGTTCCGGTAACCGCCAGATTTCCTTTGATATTCACAACCGGTGTTGCTGATGTATTGGCAACTGACATTGATCCTGTTCCGGAGACAGTCAGATTACCGTTCACGTTGAATGTAGCGCTCCCTGCACCTCCATCAAGTATTCCTGCAGAAACCGCAACATTCCCGGTAACAGTGGTGGCTGATGTGCTTGTACCTTGGGTAAAGGTTCCCCCGATAATATTCAGATTACCCCCAACATTCAGCACAACAACACCTGTGCCTGTTTCTGTAACTGAACCGCTGCCGGAAACTGAGAGATCACCACCCACATTAATGGTTGGCGTTCCCGTACCCCTTGCAAAATCAACAGTTCCGCCGCTAACCGAGAAGGCGCCGCTGATGGTGTGGGTAACTGCGGCTCCGGTTGAGCTAAGCCGGTCAGTGCCGCCCGTATGCACATAATTCGCCACCGAACAGTTTGCTGCAGGCCAGAGATATGATCCTGCCGTTCCACCTGTTCCGCTGCTTGCGAAAGTAAATGTTCCGCTAACACTGAGGGCGGCGGTTCCATTCGATGTTGGAGCCACTGTCTGACCCGTGTTGTTCCAGGTCAGGTTAGAGAAGCTCTGAGTCATGCCGGCAGGTATCGTCGTAATGACACCGGTTATGTTACACAATGATCCGGAGACCCATGTTGCCGTTGGAATAGTTCCTCCATCCACGGCGTGCACATAAACGCCTGTGCTGCCAAACGCCAGATTCGCCCCCAAATTAATCACGATCGCATTGGGGTCTGAATTATCCAGAATTCCAAGTACATTCAAATCGGTATCTGCCCCGTTATTGAGGGTCAATATGCCTCCTGTGAGATCGATCTCACCCGAAGCATTGACAACCGTCTGGTCAATAGTAAGGTTTGATGAAATACTTACTTTATTGTTAACCGCAATTCCTGCCGAATTATAATCCGGATAATTTGTTGGTCCTACCGGGAAAGAATTCCAGGTTAAACCACCGTCAGATGATTCATTCCAGATAGCTGAATTGGTCCATGCCCCGTTCGCAACTGTCCTGAATAAATCGCCTCCGTTAAATGCGGTAATGTTTCCCGCTGGTGTGGCGTTAACGGTAATTCCGGAACTCCAGTCATTGCCGTTCCAGGTAAAGAGGGTATAATAGTAGGTGGTGCCACCTGTGAGGTTATAAACCGTTGGAGCGGGTGATCCCGATCCTGTCCCCTGATAAACCACAAAACCACCGCCAAATTCGGTTCCTGTCCCGTAAGATAAATTTCCGGAATTCCAGGCATAGCCTGAAACCGGGCCACTCGGTACGCCTGTAGCGGCTGAACCGGCTTTAGCAACAATCATAACCCCCTGGAAACAATTGGTCGGATTTGTCCAGCTAAGTGTTACCTGCCCTGCCTGTGAAGCATCGGTGCCGGGTGAGGTGACATTGCTAACCCCGCTGACTACGGTAAACGGAGTGGTGACCTTGTTTCCGGGAACTGCTGCCGGACTTGTCATATCGACCCGAATGGTATAGCCTGTGCCTGAGGCTGTATTTGCAGGAATAGTTACAGGGAAAGATCCGGCCAGGGTATTGGGTGTCCCAGGATTGGTGACATTTACGGTACCAATACTCACCGGATTTGCGAAACTGCCGCTGGCATCCGAAAGATAAGCCGTATAGGTTGCACCAGAATAAGTATTATTCGAAGTATAGGATAACGTACCTGAAGCAGTTGTCCCTGAGCTTACCACACAAAATGGTGGCGCAGAAATCGCAGTTGCAAAGAGATTGAATGCAGGAACCACTTCACCCGTCGGAAGGATGATCGATGTAAAATAATTTACCCCGTCGAAGAACCTGATTTGGGCTAATTGGGCTGGAGAAAGGCCGCCTGCTGAACCACCGACAAAAATCTGCCCTGCAGTTCCCGATCCGCCGGAATAGTTACCCTGCCATCCGGTAATTGTCAGTGTAGTTCCCCCAGACCAGGATGCTAAATGGCTATCCGCAAAATGAAGCTGGTGAACATTTCCACCCAGCGTGATGGCAGAATTGGCCAATAAGGTTAACACACCGCCGTTAACAGCAAAATTGTTGTCACTTAATACACCTGCCCCATTCAGGACAAATGGGCCGGTCACCAAAGCCCCTTGTAAAGTAGCAGTACCGGCGCTCTTTGCGAAAGTTACTGTCCCCGTTGTACTGAAGCTGCCGATATTCTGACTTGTTGTATTACTGTTAATGGTAATTGAGGAACTTCCGGGCGTGAAGGTGCCATTATTAATAAAATCACCCCCTAAAGTCAACGCGTTATTTCCTGTGTTGAGAGTTGCCAGATTATTAACGGTCAGCGGAACACCTGGATTAAATACCGATGTTCCTGGCATGGTAATGGTTCCTGTGCTCGCAATAATAACACCACCGGATCCGACAAACGGAGTGGGCCATTCCGTGGTGGAACCGCTCCGTGAGGAGGTGGTATTATACTGGAGGGTGCCGTTTGGAGCAGCATAAACCAGATTGGTAGCAGTGGCGGGAACACCGCCGTTACTGGATATGGCCATGGTTGCCGTTCCTCCAAAGGAGAGTACGCCATTTACGGTAAGTCCGGTAACACTGCCTGGAACAAAATTGGTGAATGTCTTTAAACCGCTATTTGAAAGAGTTATATTATAATAAGTAACGCCCCCCTTAACACCTTGGGCGCCTGATCCATTATAGATTACAGTGCATCCCGGATAGGTAACCAGACTGCCATCAAAGCTGCCGAGGAAACCAAAATAAGATGCAGAGCCGGTATTGAAGAAATTCCCTCCCACAGTCAGGGTACCCGCGCCGGTAAAATTCACCGAAGCGGTTGAACCGCTCCCTGAAGTGGTAGTAATCCCGCCGGAAACGGTAACCGATCCGGTCGAAATAGTCAGCGACTGCGACCCCTGCCCTGAAGTATAGGGGAAAGCAATACTTGCTGCTGTTATATTGCCTGCGTTTCCATCTAAGGTGTTGGCATATCCCACTCCGGCATTCGGTATAGTAATTACACCGGTGGTAAGTGTACCTCCGGCAAGGGTACTTAACGTATTGCTTCCGGTACCATTTGAAGCAAAATCGAGGGTTCCGCATACTGCACCTGAAGAGGATACGGTAACCGTTTTCCCGTTCACCATATGAACCGGGGTTCCTGTTGCAGGGATATCTGCTCCACCTGTAGTTGCAGTGGGTGAATAGGCCCAGGTGGATGTACTGTTCCAATCGCCGTTGGCAAAAGAGTATCTGTCAGGACCCGATGCAACTACATTGAAACTGTTACTGTTTGCGGTAATCGTTCCTCCATGTTGCGTTGCGGTGATATAGAAATTACCGACATTATTAACCGTTACAGAAATCGGATTAAGAACCCCGTTGACGAATGCCGCCGACTGGAAAGTTCCTCCTGATAAAGTCCCGTTTGAGGAGATATCAACTGTATTACTGGCACCGGTAAAAGAAGTGGCTATATTTCCATTCGCATCATATGCCGTGACCTGGACCGGAAAAGCAGTAGTGGTTACCTGGGCAAGTATACTGCCGCCACCCGATTTCTCGACCACGAAGTGGTCCAGGGTTCCCGGTGTAAAGATTACCTGAACCGAATTTTGGGCAGGATCCGGGGCGGTTCCGCTAATGGTAAATGTAACAGTGGCAGTACCAGAAGCGATACCGCTTGTTAAGGTTGCCGAATAAGACCCGTCGCCGTGATCAGTCGCGGTTCCAATAGATCCCAGCGTGGTGTGAAAGGTCACTGTCAGACCGCCGGTTGTAAACTGGTTACCAGCAGCATCCGCTGCATGCATGGTAATGGTGGCGGTAGTATTAGCCCCGATTGAAGAAGGAGTCGCAGAAATCGTCGACCCGGAGGCGAGGGTTGAAACTGCATTGGGATTAATATTAAAGGTGTTGGATGGCACACTGACAAAAGCCGAGGTGGTGGCAATCAGTGAATATTTTCCGGGAGCATTGATGGAGCTGGCACTGAATGAAGCAACGCTTCCTGATGCTACCGCAGAATTACCGCTAAGCGTTCCGGGGCCGCCTCCGCTGTTTTTTACCAAATTAACGGTCGATGAACTGTTTGTAATGTTTCCATTTACATCTTCAATTTGTACCGTAAATACAGGAATTGCAGCGCCAACATTTGCATCGCCGGGTTGAGTCCCCCATACCAGCTGAGCGTCGGGTCCGAAAACTGTAATAATTGGTGCCGATTGACCCGGAAGAGCAAGAGCGCCAGCGTCGGTTCCGGTTATCTGGGTACTCGTGCCCGCCACAGTTGAGGTCGTAAATACAACCTGAGCTAACCCGTTTGTAACTAACGACGATGCTGAAGCAAAATGACCTGCAGTTCCTGAACCATCTGTTTGGGTCCAGTTGATTGTATTACTTGTCGGAGTTGTAACCATATTATTGTTCCCATCATACAATTGGGCAAAAATGGTCACATCACTTCCGGCAACGGGGGAGTAACCCGATGAGGTAACGATATAATGAGGCGGAAGATTCCCCAGGGTGAAATAGGTATCGGAACCAATAACTGAGGCGCTGGTAACTGTAGCTCCGCCTGAAGTCGCTCCGCCTCTGTTGGTGTAAGTGCCAGTCTGGGAAGAAGATGAAGCAATCACGCCAAAGTTGGTCGGATTGGTTGGATCGGAAAGAGCTACCTGGGAATTGAAGCCGCCGCCCGATGGATTCATACCCAATGACCAGTAAAAACTATGGTTTATGGTAGATAAAGAGGCATCAGGCAATCCCCCGGAATCAGCATTGGTCGCCTGCACTGTAGCTACCGTGGCGCTGGTGCCAGTCACCGGGTTCACAAGGGCAAAACCAAAAAAATTACTGTTATTCCCAACTGGGAATGCATAGGTTTTCCCTGTCGTGAGATTTGAAGGCAACGACCGCGCAAGCGGTCCGTCGACATACGAGGTAGCCGAACCACCACTTATTGCGCCCACTGCCGTGTTGGTTAATGTCAATGAATTTAATGAGGAGGTTGTCAGGTTTCCGGCTGTAAGGGTCAGAACTCCCGGGCCCGACAGGCTGATTGCTCCCGAGAGGGATGCCCCTGCTATATTATTAATAGTCATATTGTTATAATTCATAACAGGAACAATCTGTGCCGTAGTTCCCCTAAAACTGACCGTACTTCCCGTCGTCGTATAGGTAGCGGTGCCGGGTACAAATGTGCCGGAAATACCAATTATACCGGAAGAGGCCAAAACGGTGGTACCTGAACCGCTGTTGGTCAGGTTAAAGTAATTAAAGGCGGGTATCGTTTGAGCAACGCCGGTAAAATCAACGGTATTATTTGTTGCCGTGGCTGTTAAAGTTGAAATAGTCGATGCACCGCCTATATTAAGTGTTGCACTTGGAGCTTGTGTTAAGGTTCCTGTACCGGCCAATGATGACCCGACTGTTAATAGGTTGTTATTGGTAAGTACAGCAGGTGAAGTTACCGTCAGCCCCGGGATTGAAAATGTTCCGTTGAGAGCCTGGGCATTGGTGGTAAAGGAATGAACACCGCTACCTGCTGTAAAAGTACCTGTTGCATTATTTGTAATTCCGCCACGGAACTCCACAGCCGAATTTGCCGGATTATTCCAGATACCTCCAGCGGCAATAGAAACCTGGCCGGTAAAGGTTTTGGTCCCTGCTAAAGAATTAAATATTAATTGACCTGTTGAACCGCCGCCAACTGTGGTTATTCCGGTAACCCCAAGGTTGTAGGCACCAACATTAACGATTGTTCCGTCTCCGATGCCGAGGTTTCCGGTGACCGTCAAAGCAGCGCCGGTTGTCAGGGCGGAGGTGCCGCCTAAAGTAAGGTTCCCGCCAACCGCCAAAGTTGAGGCAGTGGTTGCAGCAACACTTCCGCTCATGGCGAAATTACCTCCGATGGTAGTTACTCCTGTAAGAATATCCGTGCCTAAACCTGCAAGAGTCAGGTTGGTGTAAGGGGTTGCATAGACCGTTTGCCCCGCACCATCATAAATTACCGTAGGAATATTTGAGGAAGTGCCGGCAAAAGCTATCGTCGAAGTGCCGGTTACGGAAAGGCTGACGGGTACAGCACTGCTCAAATTAAGCTGCCCAGAGCCACCTGCCATACTGAAGGTCGAACCATTGACGGCATTAGCATTGGTTGTCGTCAATACCCCGTCAATGTCAACATTGCCGCTTGATAAAATGAATGAAGAATTAATGATTCTGGTATTCGTGCTCCCGATAAAGCTTGAAACTGTCAGATTATTATTTACGTTAAAATTGGCCAGCGTAGAAGTCATGATCGTAGTCCGGGTAGCTGCTGTAGTGGTTGCAAAGGTTGTTCCAACCTGGACAGACCCGCAATTTAATGTTCCTGCACCTGAAACCGTACTGGTGGTATTGAAACCCACGATAGAATTGCATGAATTTGCAGTTACAGCACCTGTAACGTTCAAAATTACAGGGGAAGGAATAGTTAACGCTGAAGTCCCTGTTCCGGTTCCGTCAAATGTCAGCAAAGCACAACTCTCATTACTGTCAACATTCAGGTTTACTCCCGGTTCAATATAAACATTATCATTAACCCCGGGGATCACCGTGGAAGGGATTATTGTTCCTGTAGCGTTTAATGCCCATGTGCCCAGGGTACTCCAGTTTCCTGATGTTCTTGCATAAAAATTACCCGATCCGATTGTAATTTGAACGCTGGCGGGCGAAGTTACGACCGCTGGAGTTGTTGAAGAGGCGGTGAAGGTATAGGTTCCGGGGGTTCCCGTAAATATCATTCCTGAAAGACTGGCAACGCCGTTTGTGAAGCTTCCGGAGAGGTTCAGAACAGCGCCACTGGGGGATCCGAGGCCGGAAATGGTGCCGGTTCCGGTCGCAACCGGGGCATAATTAAGGGCGACATTATTGGTTGCAGCATTAAAATTGGTTGCAACATTATTCCAGGCATCAGTAGCTGTCAGCGTAGGCGATCCGGTAAAAGGAGCGCCACTGCTTTGAGCCGTAACCGGAAAATTCAGGGCTAAGGCTGCCAATGGCCCGGGAGCCACAGTAGAAACAGTTAGCCGGTCAGCCCCGGCGCTGGTAAGAATGGTGCCACTTGTCCCATTTGGACCATCCGTAACTGAGATGTTGATATTACTTTCTGCTTTATAAAGTGTAAGCTGAACAGTTGCTACTCCATTTACAAAGGTGATGTTTGGTGTATTTGTGCCAAAAGGGATTGCTGCGGGTATTGCCTGGTTGTCTGTAATTGTTGGAGGTGTAGAAGTCGGGCTGTTTGGCGCTGCCGATGCTCCCGAAAAAGTATAGGTGCCTGTATTTAAGTATCCGGTATAGGCACCACCACTACTATTCAATGCCGTGATTGTAATAGTTTGTGGAACTCCAACAGTAAATGCGGAGGGACCAGTGATCTTTAATCTCACCGCACCCGTGCTCGCCTGCACATTAAGCACTCCGGTGGCATCTGCAAAGGAAGCCGGGATAATATTTGTTGCACCCGAAGTATTCCCGCCATATGATTGCAGGTCAGTCTGAGGGGTAGTTCCAAGGGTTAATATTTTAGCCGAATGAACTAAAACCGGCAATGCCGTTCCCAGATTGGCATAAGTTCCGATGGCAATGGTAAAGTTATTAATAGTGGTAACAGAGGATAATATTTTTGTGCCTCCGGCAGAAAAAGTCAGATTATTGAAAGTTGTGGCTGAAGCAATAAGCGATTGGTCCCCGTTATTGAAATTAACGGTTCCAAGTCCGGCATTAAATACTGAACCAGTACCATTCCATGCAGTTAGCGTACCCCCATGAACATTCAGGGTACTTGTACTGCCGTTCAATTTTCCTGAGAGAAGGGAAACGGAAAGGTTAGAGGTATGGGTACCGCTGCCCAGATCGAGTGTCCCTGAGCCGGAACCTGAAATAACCAGGCCGTTGCAGGTCATGTTGCCGCTTATTAGTGCAGTGTTTGCGCTTTTATTCATCGTAACTGCGCCGTTGGTGGTAAATCCCGCTATACTCTGGGTTAAAGCTCCCGAGATCTCTATTGTGCCATATCCTGCATTAAGCAGCGCATTCGGATTCGTGTAATTTCCATTAAATACGATATCTGAAGTGGTGGAGATGAAGTTACCACCGGAGGCAATGGATAAATCACCCGCTATGGTCTTGCTATTTCCCGAAAAATTCAAATTGTAATAGGTGGATGGCTGAATTGCCTGTGGAGCGCCTGAATTCGTGTAAGCTACAGTATTTGGATTATTTTGTGCATCCAAAATCCCCGCTCCGCTGAACGGGGCCGCAGCCGAAAGGGCTAGTGTCGAACCTGAACCCTGGGTGAAATTACCGGTCAGCACAATGGTGCCGCCAGCAGTAACGGTTCCCGAACTGCTGTTGGTTAGCGTAGTGCCGGCAGCAGGTGTTACCGTGCCGCCAAAGCTCATGTTGCCTGTACCAGACAAAGACTGGGATGTTGTGAAAGCTGCCGCCCCGGTACCGTTAATCAATGTGTTGGTACTATTATTGGTGATCCCCCCTCCAAAACTGGTAGGAGGATTAAATCCGGAAAGATCCCATGTTCCTCCTGAATTGACCGTTACCGCACCTGTAAATGTTTTGAGTCCGGTCGCTATAGACGAATTGACGATTCCCGATACCGAAGTAGCACCGGTAACGGTAAGAGTGGATGACCCCAAATTGCAGGTGGTACCGGCATTAACATTGAAAATGCCGCCAACAGCAACAGTGCCGGTGGCTGCCGTATTTTTAGCACTTCCACCCGAAAGTGTAAGGTTGCCATAGGTCAGGGCAGGGATGGATTGGGTGGAACCACTATTGAAATTTACAGTACTTGCGGGATCTATGGTAGTGGTGGCAAAACCTGAGGGTACAATGCCGCCCACAAGTAATGAGCCTGTACTACCGACAGCCAGAGTGCCTGCGCCTGATACCGTATAGGAATTGTTGCTTAAATCGAACTGGCTATTGATGGTTAAGTTTTTCAGCGAAGCTGTTGAGGCATTTAAAGTCACCGGAGATCCGGCCGCAATAACCACACTGCTTCCTGAGGTCGGAACTGCATTCTGATCCCATGTTGCAGCAGTATTCCAATTTCCGCCGCCACCGGTCGAGGTAAAAGTAACGGGAGTTATTGCCTTAAAAGTTGCAATGGTGCCCGACCACTGCGAGGAAGTACTTACTGTTCCGCCGGTAGTGGCTGTTCCGGTTGAGGCCACAATTTTCTCGAGTGCATAAACGGCAGCACCACTACCAGATGATCCGGCGGTGGCAGCATTGGATGCAATTGTAAAACCGTTGGTTGGTGAAGTGACTGAATATCCGCCATTACCCAATCCAATTCCTCCAATCCAAAGTTCATTTGCCTGCGCAGTCGCTACAGTTGTCCCCGTACTTGCAGATGTTGAGTTGCCTGTGGAAGTAGCCGAAACATCAAAGGGAGCCGGAGTCAAAATTCCGTTATATTCAATCACAACGGCTGCAGCCCGAAGACTGGCCAGGGTGATCGTAATGGCTGTTCCTGCCCCGGAAACATTAGGGGCATACCAGATTTCCGTGGTATTACTGTTTGTATTTGCAACCTGGGAGATCCGTGACCATGTGGCCCCGGTTTGAGTTATTGCACTTACCTGACTGATGGCGGTACCCCTGGTTGAAATAATGGCCACCAACGTATTCCCATTAATTGGCGAAGTCGCTAATGGGGCCATTGTAATTGTAGTTGCACCACTGGTGCCTGCTGTACTTCCGGTGGTCGACTGGACCCTATTTTGTGTAAAGGCATTGCTGCTGACCAAAATCACCAGTATAGCCAAAGCGATTGCCCTGGCCGATGGAAGGAATTTCCGGAAAGGGCGAGTTTTTACCGCCGGCGGAATTAACCGGTCAGCCCGCTTTAGGACTATTGAATTTGTCAGAAGATTGCTGAGATTGTCAAAAGAAGCAGATGATTGGTTATTCGGTTGAAAATGGTTAAAGGCTAAGGTTTTCATATACTTTGATTTTAATAATTCATGACTGAAAAAAAACAAAGGTATGTGTCGGTTTCTAACGCTTCTGAGGTTTCTGTCGCTTCTGTAATTTTGTGGTTCCTTATATTTTTAAGGTTCGTTTGTTTTAAAGGGTTTGTGATTTCTGTTCTTCCTTACATTTGTTCTGTTGTTGCCATTTACATAGTAACCGGGCCGGCTTTCTTACGCTTGAGGAACGATTCAACATTGAAAAGCATGGTGAATCGGACCGTATTGGCCAGTGGGTTATTGTGTTCAACAGGGACCACATACGACACATCGATTGCGGCAATATTGAGTTTAATCCCGACACCTGCGGTAAAATATTTGCGGTTTCCTTTATATTGTGATTCATTAAAATAACCACCCCGAACTGCGAACAGTCTCCGGTACCAGTATTCCGCTCCGACCGAAACAGTCACCTCCTGAAGTTCTTCCTTTAACCCTCCCGGGGCATCTGTGAAGGATCCAAAAATCGAGCTGATTACTGACTTGCTTGAATTTTTATCTGGAGTAACCACCACGGTGCCATCTGTATTATAGGTGACAATATTGGCCGGAGTAGGAACCATTAGTTTATTTAAATCGAGAGAAAAGGATAAGGAACTGGAGTCGCTCATCTGAGTGGTAAATGTGGTTCCCAATTTCATATTGGCAGGCAGAAACTCTTTGGTAGTTCCCTGATCATACGATATTTTAGATCCCATATTTGAGAGGTTCAACCCCGCAGCGATCGAATTTCCGGACCCCTCCTTGCCCAATAAGCCGTGATAATAGAAGGAAACATCGGTTGCAAAAGCATTGCCGGCACTGTAGCTGGTGGCTCCGGTGGAAGTTCCCCCTACACCGCCTGCCAAATCGGAACGGATATAACGTAAAGCCACACCACCTGAAAAATTGTCGGACAATTTCCTGGAGTAACTGAAATCGATAGCCATCTCACTCGGACTTACATTTCCGACAGAACCTCCGCTGACATCGGTCAATGTGATCGATCCCATGGAAAAATAACGGAGCGACCCCCCGATTACCTGTTGCGGATCAATTTTGTAAAATCCCGAGAGGTAAGCCAGATTCACATCACTTACCAGTTGCCTCAACCAGGGGACATAGGACAATCCAAAACCCCATTTATCCTCTGCAAAAGCAAACTTTGAAGGATTCATATACTGCGAGTTGGCATCTGGCGAAGTGGCCACACCAACATCTCCCATGGCACCATGACGGGAATCAGGGGTAATTGTAAGAAAAGGAACTGCTGTAGTAATCGGATTGTACCTTACTTCCTGGCCGGTTACCGTTGATTGTCCTGAGGCCGTTAGTCCCAATAACGACACAAAAACGAATAGGACTGTCCTGAATTTCATGGAAAAGCTCATTGGATATAGATTTAGTATTACACATCTTCGCACATCAAAGAAATTGCAAATGATTTTTTGCCTTAAAAGGTGTAAACGAACTTGCAATTGCTAATGTTCAAAATTTATTGTAAAAAAACAAAAATAATGTAAAAAAACAAACCGATGAGATAATAATTTTGTTACTTTCTAATTCTAATAAGTTTACATAAACTATTGCAAGTAACGACAATTAAAGGAATAAATTAATGAGTTATTATCCTTTATTTCAATAATTTGGCAAGTGTAGCCTTTTTTATAACAAGCGTGAAGAAATTTAAAATAAGCGAATGCGGAAGGGGGAGAGAACTGGCCCACTCCGCCCCGCTTACCGGGTAAAAACCTCCATAAAATATCGTTTGATTGATTCATCTCCGCCTAAGAATCCTTCCGGACGGAAAAGATTAATTTTCAAGGCATCTAATCTTTGAGCAGATTAAAATGAGGCAAAACAGCTGATTCCGTTAAGTTGGCCGGCAGAATAACCTTATATCTTCAATTTATCCTTTAAATTAGCATACCCCGCCTTGCTCACCTTCAATTTAGCCCCCGGTTTTGTCAGAACAATCCATGAATCCTTTTCATAGGGCTGAATCTCTGCCAAATAGGTTAAGTTCAGCAAAAAGGAACGATGAATTCTCACAAATTGCTGTTCATCAAGGTGCTGTTCGAAATATTTCATTGTTTTCTGTTTCATAAAATGCCCCTCATTGCAGTAGATCATCACAAAATCATCCTGTGACTCAATGTAATGGACCGAATCAATGGGAATAACCTGGATCTTCCGACCCGATTTTACCACAATACGGTTTAAAACTGCGCCTCCATCGTCATGGGTTTCAATCAGCCGGCTAATTTCCAAGCCATCGGACTTGCTGTTCAATCTCTCAACAGCTTTGTTAACGGCAGCGATCACCCGTTCAAAAGGATATGGCTTGAGCAGATAATCGATGGCATTTGCCTCAAATGCACGGATAGCATACTGATCAAATGCGGTGGAAAAGATAACGACAGGAGGGTCTGAAACCAATTCAAGCATCTCGAACCCGGTTATCTTTGGCATCTGAATATCGAGAAATACCAGGTCGGGATTCAACTCCTGGATAGCCAAAACCCCTTCAAACCCGTTTGAACATTCGCCAACCAGCTCTATGCGCTCGTCCTGTGACAAATAATGCCTCAACAAATCCCTTGCAAGAGATTCATCATCAATAATTAAGGTTTTAATTTTAGCCATTGGCAATTGTTTAAAAGTCCTCACTGGACTCAGTTGCTATCGGGTATGATCATTTTTAACTCAAACTGATTATCACTCAGCTCAGCGGTCAAAAGCCTTGAACTCCCGTAAATTATCCGAAGCCGGTCATTGATATTGGTCAGTCCGACCCCTTCACCTTTCTGCGGGACTGAATCCGGATCAAAATCATTGATTACTGTAATCTCCATGGAATTGGCCATTTTTATGGCAGTAAGAGTAATATTCACCGGCCTGGAAGCTTCATAAACACCATATTTAATTGCATTCTCAAAAACAGGCTGGAGGATAAGGTTGGGAATCAGATGGTGGTTGCACCCCTCCCCGATATCGAAACGGTAAACCAACTTATTCCCAAACCTGATCTTTTCAATCTGCAAATACAGCCCGATATTCCGTAATTCGACATCAAGAGAAACCATATCTTCCTGATGGTTATGCAGAGAATAGCGCATAAAATCGGAAAGAGCGATCACCATTTGGTGAGCTTTCCCGGCATCGGTAAGGGTAAGTGATGCAATAGAATTCAGGCTGTTAAACAAAAAGTGGGGGTTGATCTGCGATTTCAAGGCATTCAGCTGAGCCTGCCGGATCTGATGCTGCCATTCAGCCTCCTTAAGTTGCTTTTCACGGTTATGCTCACTGTATACATATATATAATAGATACTAACGATCAAAGCATAACATAATAATCCGCCAATAATCCGCCCGGTCAGCTGGCTATTCAGATAATCTCCATAGGCAGGATTATCGGTCAGGATCTTTACAAGAATGCCTGAGGAGATCATCCACAAAGTTGTAAAAACCAACGAAGCTGCAATATGACTTGCCAGCATCTGCAGAGGAGTGCTCTTTTCCGGGTCATTGTACCTGACGACATACCATACCGCAATTCCGAGAATTCCAAGTACCCCGCCAAAAATTAACCCATCGATAAATGCCGATGAAACAGGCAATAAATGAAAATAGCTGTTATAAACTGCCTGTGACAACCCGATCGCTACCGGGAAAAGCCAGTAAATCAGGATCGAGATTTTGTTTTTTGTTACGGGATGCTCCAAGAGCTAAATAATAATTGATGAAAAAATAAAAACAGGGGACAATAAGGAACAATGGCGATTAGATAAACAAATATACTGTTTAAATATCGATTTTATGTTCCGTCAGGAATCAACGGGCGGTAAAATGAACCAGGATCCTACAACCTTTTATCCCGTATAAGACAATACAACAACTATTTACCCTTTTATCTGCCAACAGATTTTCCCTCCGGGAAAAATTAAACGGTTTTACCTTTTAAAGGACAAGTTGCTGTCACACCTCTGCTTTACATTATCCGTTATGGCATCGAATTCAGCTCCCCACCACCGAAGATACAAGTCCCTTTGATCACAACAATCTTCCCTGTTCCGGTTCTTGAAATTACAGAATACCCGCGTTTGTCCTCAAAACCTCCGAATATCGAAACAACTTCAATCTTAACATTCCAGTCCTCGGGTACAATAATTTTGGTCCCCCCAAAGATCGTAGCCACATCAATGGTGCATCCCTCAACTGGTTTGGCATAGCGGAGGTTAATCTTTGATCCCCCAAAAATGGCGGTAATTTTACCCCCCTGAAAATTATCGGTTACCACCGAGACGTTTCTACCCCCAAAAATAGCAGTCTCATCAATGAAATCGGTCGATTTACTGGTTTGGCTGTCCAGGCTGGTGAACGGATTACCGTGACGTGACCGCCCGCGTTGAAAAAGAAATGAGATACCAACCAGGACTATAATTGCAGGCCAGAAATTTTCACTAAAATTATCTGGCATGAAACTAAATCTTTCCATAAAGAAAAATAGTCCGATGGATATTAAAATAATCGCCGGAGTGTAGGCTCTTCGTGCCAGATTAAAGATTCCAATAACAATTAACAGCATAGGCCAGTTGATCAAATGGTCATACAGGTCGCTGTTGAACCATCCGGAATGTTTTGCAATCATAACAGCACCAATGGCTACCAGTAGTATTCCAAGAAATGTCCTGGAATCTCCACGCCTCTGTTTTCCTGGGGAATAAGGGGCCTCATTTTTTTCGTTGGGTTCATCGTACTTAAACATGGTGTTTGATTTTTTTAAATTCAACAATAGCAGATTCTAAACTCGCACAAATATAGATAAGCAGATTGCCCCGGTCCACCCAAAATCGGTAAATGGCGGTAAAAAACCGGTAAACGAGCTCCTGTGGGTAATAGAACGTTCTGTTGTTTGGCTTTAAAAATGCCCGGGTTTTCACCCTCTTTAGTCTGTCTCTGAAAATAAACCAACATTCCCATTTCCGCCAGCTATCCGGATAAAACACATTATCAGCCCACTGCCTGTCATATTTAAGATAGGGGGATGATTTAATGACGTAATTATATCTTTCTATATCTCAGATAATCAAATCGTAATAACATTGAAAATTGAACATTATTCATTGACAATTACTTACATTCAGGAATCTGGCATAACCCCTCATGATCCGGTTATGAACCCCTTCCCGAGGCGTATATCATCGCGCGCAGTTCTCCGTTCAGTTTGTGCTCTTCGATTAAATCCTCCAGTTTAAGATGCATCCGATAGCGCCAGTAGTGTTGTGCAATGGCAGGAATATTGATCCTTTCCCCCTCCGTATTGTCCCATCGCAACTTCCCGTCCATAGCCAGCAAATCCTGAATGGGGAATATTGCCCACATTGCAGGTGAATGAAGGTGCATGTTCAAAATATCCCTGGCGACCCAGGGCTCCATAAAGTGAGGAAAATCCCCTTTCTGGCCCATCACCTGTCTGAAAAACCGTTCACTGTGCACCCGATCTTCCTCCCACCACCCCCGGAGGGTTGACATATCGTGAGTAGAGGTTGAACATACCGATAAATAGGGAGCATCGGCCGGATGGGCAAATTCAACATTGGGATCTTTAGGCATCCGCTGGATTTCGAGACTTAAAATTCCGAGCTTACGCATCACCCCAGGGACACAATCGGGAACCATCCCAAGGTCCTCACCGCAAATAAGCATATCTGTCGATTTCATCAGCCCCGGCAATATCGATTCGGCCTGTTTTTTCCAGAAATCCTCATGCCTGTGGTAGAAAAAATCAATATAGAGTTCATCCAATGCCCATCGCGTTTCAGCTCTCAGATTAAGGTAGGAATTGGTATTATGGAAGGCCACCCGGGGATGGAATAAGGTGGGATGGTAAGGATCGCGCAAAAACAGTACCTCGGCAATCAGGGAACAAAGTCCATCCCGGATGCGGGTCTCAATACCTGTAAGTTCCTCCCCCTTTTTGTTGGCCTCAAAATAATCCCAAACCTTCCGCTGAGTGTCAAACTCAGATTTTAAATTGTATTTTCCAGGCTCATATTCAATCAGATAATCGGTTCTGACCTCGTTGGTCTCCTCTCCAAACAATTCCCTCAGAAAATAGTCGCGGATGTAAGGCTTTGTAAACCGTTCCTCATTAAAAATAATTCCACTGTCAATGAGTTCATCCCGGCTAAAGGGCAAGGCTGGTCTGAAATGACCCATTATTCCCTGAATCTGGTTCAGCGGAATTTCCCATATCCGGAAAAACCCCAGAATATGGTCGATTCTGGTGGCATCGAAATAGCCGGACATCTGCTTAAGCCGCTGATCCCACCAGGCAAAATTATCTTCCGCCATTTTTTCCCAGTTATAGGTTGGAAATCCCCAGTTTTGACCGAGATCGGCAAATTCATCCGGCGGTGCGCCTGCCTGCTGATCAAGATTGAATAATTCGGGATGAGTCCATGCCTCTACACTGTCAGGACTAATTCCGATTGGGATATCCCCTTTGAGTACGACTCCGTTTTGCCGGGCATATTCAGTAGCTTCAGACAATTGCTTGTGCGCATGGTACTGGATGAAATAATGAACGGCGATATCAGCATACCACTCCCGGTCACTCGAGCATAACTGACTAATATCCTTCTTATTATAGGTTGAATAATTAGTCCAACCCCTGAAATTGGCTGTTTTGTTTTGATCACGCAGGTAGCAAAATGCGGCATATGGCACCAGCCAGTCTTCATTTTCGGCAAAGAATTTAAGATAGAGAGGATCGGCGAGAAATAGCTCTCTTTGCTGATCGAATATAAGCTTGAAAAACTTAGATTTCACTTTGTGAATATCATCGTAGCGAACCGTTTCAAGGGCATTAAACCCAGAAAGGGCATGGGCAAATCCGATCATCAGATTTTCATCTTCCAGAACACCAATCTTGTTGATATTTAAATAAACCGGGTGAAGCGCAATAGACGAGATCGATTTATAGGGATAAGTGTCAATCCAGGTATGTGTTGCCACGGTTTCATTCAGCGGGAGAAGCTGAACAAGTTTTAAACCGGTTAGTTTTGCCCAGTCAACCAGCTTTTTGATATCAGGAAACTCGCCTATACCCCCGCTGTTCTCGGTTCGTAAAGAGAATACGGGAACAGCAACCCCGGCACCTCTCCAATGGATTGCCGGAAAACGAAAGTTTCCATCGGTATGAATCTTCAGACTTTTCGGCTCAGTACAAACAAAGTCGCGGATCAACCGGTTACTTCCTTGTTCCCAGATGACGATCTGTTTTTTTACCTGGTTATAAATAACATATTTGAATTGAAAGGGAAACCTAAGTTTGGATGCATCCAAATGGACACTCCAGAGCGGGAAATTTTTATCCTCCAAAAGGAGAATATCCTGTTCCATCCAGTTTCCGAGCAACGGTTGATCGCCCAGAATCCCGACGCAACAATCCGGATCGACACGGGGGACATGAATTTGAATCTTCAGGGTCCGTGGATAGGGCAAATCCAGGACGCCTTGCGACCTGTCTGTTTTGCGCGAAAGCAGTACGTTTGTGAAGGCAGCTGAAGCCAGGGCGATATCCGATTCATTGTATGCCCGCCAGAAATCGCGGCATCTCACCTCATTAGGTGCGATTTCGCGTGTGTCAAGAATCCTGTTTTTTCCCCCTTCCCAAATAAAATGGCCGCTCTCATCTTTGATCAGGTATTTGTATTCAAGAACTGCCCCTCCGGAAAACCGGCATTCCATCTCCCACTCGCCAAAAACATGTGATTTCATGGGTATGGCCTGAGCAGGATCCCATTCACCAAACTCCCTGACCGATCCAGCAACATAGAGAACCTGACCCCACAGCGTCCGGTAATCGATTTTAAATGATAGTTTCATTTTATTGTCTCCTTTCTAAAGTATTACCGATAACCTTAAGAACTGAATAAAAACTCAATGATCTTTACCCCAAAGTTAAACCTTTGAGACTGAATAGACGTTGTATATTTGAATTTATTTTTGAAAAATGCTAAAAGCACACGATTTTACCTCGGCTCATATTCCACTTCTAATCCGAAAATTAGCCATTCCAGCAAGCGTCGGTTTTATCTTTAATACGCTGTTCAATGTTGTGGATACTTATTACGGCGGGAGAATATCAACCGCTGCACTGGCGGCTATGGGACTCACGTTCCCAGTCTTCTTCATCATTCTGGCTATGGGGATGGGGATGGGCACCGGGACAACAGCGCTTATCTCCCAGTCACTCGGAGCTGGGAGAAATGAGGAGGCCGATAAAATTGGCTATCAAGCTGTTACCTTTTCAGTGATTAATTCTGTTTTGCTAACCATCTTTGGGCTGGCTGTTGCACCCTTCCTTTTTACGATTTTGGGGGCATCAGACAATTACCTCGATATTGCTGTAAAATACATGGATACCATCCTTTACGGAACCGTATTCTTTCTGATCAACAGCATCCTTAACTCATTGCTTACTGCACGGGGCGACACAAGGACCTATCGTAATTATCTGATTGTCGGGTTTTTCTTCAATCTTCTTCTGGACCCATGGTTTATTTACGGAGGATTTGGATTTCCCCCGCTGGGAATCCGCGGAATTGGCTTCTCAACCGTCCTCATCCAGTTTTTTGGTACCATTTATATGATAGTCATCACGCGCAGACTAAATGTCTTCCGGAACGCCTGTTTTGATGATTTCATTCCGAACCGGAAGTACTTCTCGGCCTTATTTGGTCAGGGTTTCCCTGCAAGTCTCAATATGCTCACTGTAGCCATCGGGATTTTTGTAATTACCTGGTTCACGAGTCAATTTGGAAAGGAAGCGGTCGCCGCTTATGGCATTGCCACACGGATTGAACAGATTGCATTACTTCCGACCATCGGCCTAAACATTGCTGCACTGACACTTGCGGCACAAAACATGGGGGCTAACCGTCCTGACCGGGTCTATGAATCGTGGAAACTGAATTTAACGTACGGTTTATTAATCATCTCTTTTGGAGCAGTCGCTGTTTTGCTTTTCGCACGCCAGTTAATGGGGGCGTTTACCGCTGATATTCATGTTATTGAAATAGGGATTCAATATTTGGACATTGCCGCCCTGTTTTTCTTTGCCTATATCTTCCTCAATATGTCGGTTTCTACCTTGCAGGGGATGAAAAAACCAATGTATGCCATTTTTGTCGGAGTGTACCGGCAGATTCTGATGCCGCTTCCCCTCTTTCTTTTCCTGGCCATCTTCCTGCATTGGGGAACAAAAGGGATTTGGTGGGGGATTTTTCTGGTTAACTGGAGTGCCGGCATCTTTACCTTCTTCTATACTAGACGGCAGATAAAGAAGTCATTGCTTCCGCTTTAAAATGATCGTTAAAAAGTAACCGGGTAACTTTTCATATTCTGAACTGTCACCCGGTCACCGTTAAAAAATGTACCAAATGTTGAAATCAACCATTCAACATTATGCATGCTCCGTTATTTCTTAATTCCATCTTTCAGGGAAACTATCCGGTTAAAAACCAGATGTTCACTGGTTGTATCCGGATCGATATTGAAATAGCCAAGCCGCTCAAACTGAAAACTATCCAAAGGTTTTGCGTTGCTGACAAATGGCTCCACATAACATTCACTCAAAACTTTCAATGAGTCGGGATTGAGAAAATCGAGAAAATCCTTCTCCTTATGTCCCGAGGGCGAGGGATCGGGATCTGTAAATAGGCGGTCATATAACCGCACCTCCGCCTTAATCGCCTGTGCAGCAGCGACCCAGTGAAGTGTTGCTTTTACCTTTCTGCCGTCGGCGGCATTGCCCCCTTTGGTTTCAGGATCATAACTGCAACGAAGTTCGATTATTTCACCCTGATCATTCTTAACTACATCGGTGCATTTAATAAAGTAGGAATAGCGTAACCTCACCTCCCGGCCCACCGAAAGGCGATAAAATTTATTGGTCGGATTTTCCATGAAGTCCTCCCGTTCAATATATATTTCACGCGAAAACGGAACCTTGCGTTTTCCCATGCTTTCATCCTCCGGATTGTTAATCGCATCGAGCTGCTCCACCATACCTTCGGGATAATTGGTGATCACTATTTTCAACGGATCAATCACCCCCATTACCCGTTGAGCTCTTTTGTTGAGATCCTCCCGGATGCAATACTCAAGAACCGCTACATCGGTAACTCCATCGACTTTGGTAATCCCCACCATATCAGAAAATGATCGCATGGCCTCGGGTGTATATCCCCGCCTGCGCAATCCGCAAATCGTTGGCATCCGCGGATCATCCCATCCCTTGACGTAACCCTCTTTGACCATCAGCAACAACAGCCGCTTTGACATAACGGTGTAGGTAATATTCAGTCGGGAAAACTCAATTTGCCTTGGACGGTAGTCACTGTCTTTCAGCTGATCGATAAACCAGTCGTATAGCGGACGGTGCACCTCAAACTCAAGGGTGCAGATGGAATGGGTAATCCCTTCCCAGTAATCACACTGACCATGGGCATAATCATACATGGGATAGATGCACCATTTATCCCCCGTACGGTGATGTGGTTGTTTTAATATCCTGTACATCAAAGGGTCACGCATATGCATATTGGGAGAAGACATATCAATTTTTGCCCTCAGCACACAATCACCTTCGTTATAAAATCCCTCTTTCATCTTTGCGAACAACTCCAGATTCCCGGCAGGGGAGGTGTTACGATACGGGCTATCCAAACCTGGCCTGGTTGGAACACCCTTTTGTTCGCTAATCTCTTCCTGCGATTGAAAATCAACATAGGCCTTCCCCTCGCCGATAAGCTTTACCGCAAAATCGTAGAGTTGATCGAAATAATCGGAGGCATAATAGAGCCTGTCGTCCCAGTCAAAACCAAGCCAGCGAACATCCTCCATGATCGAATCAACGTATTCTGTCTCCTCTTTGGCAGGATTGGTATCATCGAATCTCAGGTTGGTTAGACCACCGAACTTTTTGGCTGTGCCAAAATTCAGACAGATCGACTTGGCGTGTCCGATATGCAGATATCCATTGGGTTCAGGAGGAAAACGAGTGTGAACCCGGCCTCCGTTTTTCCCTTCAGCCAGATCATCCACGATTTGTTGCTGAATAAAATTCTTTGGAAGTTTCTGTTCCTGATCGATTCCGATATTGTCAATTTCTGCCATAACGATTTAATTTTCTTTCCTTCTGAAAAATTTTCGTAAAAGTAGTAAGAGTTGATCTAAATGAGATATATTTCGGGGGGTTTAATGAACATTTAAAAATAGTTTAATTTTGTCCCTCCAAAATAAACAGGGATCATGAAGGGAAAAATTGAAATTGAAGGAATGGAGTTTTACGCTTACCATGGTCATTTTGCTGCCGAGCAGGTTGTCGGCAACCGGTTTCTGGTCGATCTGACACTGATCACTGACTGCTCGAAGGCCGCTCAAAGCGATGACCTCAACGACGCACTGGACTATCAGATAGCCTACTTAATTGTCAAAGAAGAGATGCAGATCAAGTCGCATTTACTTGAAAATGTGGCCCGAAGAATACTTGACCGGTTCGACAAGGAGTTTGAGGCGATCGAAAATATAAAAATTAAAATATCAAAACTCAATCCGCCCATGGGTGGTCAGATTGAAAAGGTCAGTGTAACGATGGAAAGGTAGAATTGCCGGGAGTAAGATTTTCAATAAGGGCTCACGCAAAGAGGCAACGTAATATATTTCAACGATTTAAATCTTTGCGGCTCTGCGACTTTACGTGATATTATTTAAAAATCACTTCCCTTACCTGAAATCCGGTTCAAATATTAACACTTCTTGTTCCTCAAACAGATTTTTAACTATCTTTGCAGCCACCTTTCTGGTCGGTTGGCCGAGTGGTCAGGCAACGGTCTGCAAAACCGTCTACGGCGGTTCGAATCCGCCACCGACCTCAATTTAAAATCCGATAGCGTTGATATTCAATGTTATCGGATTTTTGTTTCCCCTTCCTTCCCTGTATCTTCGCCGTGACGATTTCTAGGATCAATTGATATTTCAGGTGGAGTAAAAGAATTACGCATAAATTTTGGTTAATCTGAACAGGAAGAAGTTCACGTCCCTCACCCCCCTCTGAGTTGATCTAAACGCTTTGATTTTTGCATTGAAT
>Ga0316225_1000507_pt1 | contig 48513 bp, 44 predicted proteins | sample TBH18015metaG_FD_206010 | JGI IMG/M metagenome (GOLD analysis project Ga0316225, IMG submission 206010) | Freshwater microbial communities from Trout Bog Lake, Wisconsin, USA - TBH18015 | ecosystem: Environmental > Aquatic > Freshwater > Lake > Hypolimnion/Profundal zone | place: USA: Wisconsin... | reverse complement strand
TTGAAAAGCAAAAGCAACTAGTTCTTTACCATTTTTTAGGCCATCAATTAACCCCGTTTTGAAAAAGAATTTTTAGGGGGTCACATTGTGCTGGCGAAAGGGGGTCAGTTTTGCTGGTATTTACAATACACCTTCCGGTCAAATATTATTTTCATCACCCATTCCATGTAACAATATTAATGAGGAATGAGAAAAATTGGAATGATGTTATTAAATAAAAAAGTAGGGGTGAACATTACCCCGACCTTTAGAAAGTTCCCCTTTTAAGTGTAAATTGTAAGTATCGAAGACAATTTAAAATACTATAACCGATTCAAAACAGAAACAATCTATCTATGGAATGACGAAGTAGGTTGTCACATAAAGAGCGATCCGAAAGAGGGTTACTTCATAAAGTTTAAAGGCAAGGACGAACGTACAATCTCGGCGAATAGCAATACGGTAGTGTATGCCATCCACGCAAAAATCGAAGTAACAGAAAGGGAATATGAAAACGGATATATTTCAAACTGGACTAAAAACCAATTACTAAATCAGGAAAGGGAATCGAGAAAAAAATTCAGAGAACAGGATAAGGAGTTCAATCTTGATGGAAATCACGAAATCGAAGTAACAACCTCAACCGAAAGTGTCATTGACGACCATGAAAAAAGATTAATGGCATTGATTAACGGGGATACACCTCAAAATGAAAGTGAGGAAACCATGAAGAAACAAATTGATGAGATTATAAAACGTGGTGGTATAATTGACATTCCAACAGTAGTTTAGAATCAAGGTTTAACTAAATTTATTTTCATCATTTTTGATTTCGCTAAATCAAAATAAACGATTTCAATATTCAAATGAACTGCGTTTACAGATATTTCATTTGGATCTTTAATATACTTCCATGTTCCATCGTCCAAAAATGGGATAGGTTCTTTAAATTTTAGAAAGGTTGGAGTGAAATTGTTTGTTATATAATCCTTGATGCCACGGTAGTCGACTGGTTCAAAATATTTAAAATGATGTCGATTGGTAATTTCATATTCTATGTAGGATTGAAGGGGCATGACATCTTTATTTAATATTCCTAAAATTTGACTATCTAAATCAATTCGATGAAGACCTGGCTCTTTTGATATGTTTGAACTTTCCCATTGAGAAAGAAAATAATTATACGTATCCTCAATATCTGGGAGGTTTATACCATTTATAGATACTTCTCCCATTGGAACAAAAGTGTGCTGGAATTTAAGTTTTACCGAAATACTTTTTTTAATAACCGGAATTTGAATTTTTGTTTGCCAATTTATTTTTGAAGCATCGTGGGCTGAACATATATCAATCTTCTTATTTAGTGCTGAATTTTTTGCTGCCGTGGTAAATCCACTATTACAAATCAAAATTCCTTTTTGTGCTCCAACGTCTTTGATTACATCACTAAATTCACCAACAATATTCACATCAGCTGGTCTTTTTTGGTCTTTAGCTTGAATAATAATAAGTATTTTGTGTCCAGCAACTTCCGAACGGATACTTATATCAATTTGTCTTGAAATTTTTGAATCATTTCCTTCTATGAAATCATTCCATCTAACATCCGCATGAGGTTCTAATTCCTTATAGATATTATATACAAGTTGCTCAAAGTCTTTACCAGTCTTTTTTTCGGATTTAGACATTATTCGATTGCCAATTATTTAATTTGAATGTTTCTTTTTATCGGAAGGAGTAAATGGAGTCTTTACAAGAATAACCAAAGTATCTCTTTTAATATTCTTTGAAACAGAATCAATTCTCATTTCAAGATTTTTAAATTCATTTTTATTATTAACACTATTACGATTAAGGGCAATTATAGCAGCGATAGCAACTGAAATATTACAGAATAATAGACCATAGTCTTTTAAATTAGTAAATATTAACTTGTTATTCTCGTTAAGAAATTTGCTATCAGTGAGTGCCGCAATTCCTTTATTAGTAAAACAAATTTCATCCCCAACTGACGCTGGTCTTCGCATAAGAAACCCTTCCTTTTCTAAGTTAACAACAACAAGATTGAATTTATTTAAATTCCAAAGAAAAGATTTATGAATACTAAAATTGCTGTACACTAAGTCTGTTGAAAAATAAGTGTCAGTATATCCATTGTTTTGTAATCTTACACTATTCAGCGACTCCAATATTTGATGTTTTATTAAATTATTGTACATATAGTTACTTTTAATACATCACATTAACCTACTAACAATTAAATATGATAATACCGATATATTATCTCCCAATGAGTTTTCAATAATTCTAATTTTAATAAAGTTCCAAATAAAAAGGCAGAAAGGAAGTCTTTTATGTATATTATTTTTCTACCAAGGGAAATCTAACTGGCATTATGAATATTCGTATTCAAACCCGAAAGACGATTTAAACCTCCGGTAGCAAAAACGGTAGCTGGTACATGAGATTTTAATCAATTCTGAAATAATAGGACAATCGGAAAAGTTGAAATAGATTCATTTTCTCTGTTTTAGATATAATAGGGTAAGTTAATGTCAGTTTCAAACCACCCTGAGGGGTCACACAAAACCATCAAACCCTTATATCATAAGGGTTTTGTTGTTTCAGAAACCGCCTTCAACTGAAAGGGTGTTTTAATCTTTCTATTTCAGAATTAGTCTGATAATGTTATGTGAATAGTTCATCAAGCATACAACCGCATTCTTCAAAACAATGTATATTTAATAAACCCGTAAACAATCAAAAGTGAAATGTTGTTCCTTAATATTAGTTTCGGTTTGTCTGTTTCTTCAATTTTCTGCAAAAAGTCAGGAAGATTGGTCCTTGAAAAAAGATAAGAACAGTATTAAAGTATTCACAAGAAAAACAAAAAATTTTAAAGTTGATGAAATAAAAGTGGAATGTGAATTTGAAGGCAGAGTATCTCAACTTGTTGCGGTCTTATTAGACGTTAACAAGCACTATGAATGGGTTTATAAAACAACCAAATCACAATTTTTAAAAAAGATCACCGATACGGATATTTTTTTCTACACTGAAATTCAGGCGCCTTGGCCATTTGAGAATCGCGACCTGATCGTACACATGAAGATGCTGCAAAACAGCAATAAAATAATAACGATAGAAGCCAATAACGTAAATGATTTTATGCCCGATAAAAAACATATTGTACGTGTTAGATATTCCAGAGCCAACTGGATCATCACTCCATTGAACAATAAAAAATTAAAGATCGAATACAGGGTACAGATCGATCCCGGAGACGGTGTACCTGCCTGGATCTTGAACCTGTTTATTGCCAATGGCCCTTACGATACATTCTTGAAATTAAAGGAACAAATTCAACGCCCTCCCTATCTAAATGCAAAATTTTCTTTTATTGCTGATTGATCTAAGAGTTTTGATGTCACGGTGAAGCACCGAACCATGATATTTATATCACTCTTCGAGGGCCTCAGAGCGACAATTGTTAATTTTAAATTTGAAGTATTCTTTTATTGTAAATCGATCTACACTCTCTTAATATCTGCTCCCAATTTTCTTAAACGTTCATCAATGTATTGATAACCTCTGTCGATCTGTTCAATATTTTGAATGATACTTTTTCCATCTGCACTTAATGCAGCGATCAATAAAGCTTGCCCGGCCCGGATATCAGGACTGCTCATCGTAATGCCGCGTAAGTTATTTTTTCTTCCCAAACCAATAACCGTTGCACGATGCGGATCGCATAAAATGATCTGTGCGCCCATATCAATTAATTTATCAACGAAGAACAATCTGCTCTCAAACATTTTTTGATGAATTAACACACTTCCTTTTGCTTGTGTTGCGATCACTAAAATGATACTTAATAGATCAGGTGTGAATCCGGGCCATGGATGATCGTAAATAGTAAGAATGCCGCCATCTAAATAATTCTGTACTTCATAATATTCTTGTGATGGAATAAAAATATCATCACAATTAATTGTAAAATCAATGCCGAGTTGTTGAAATTTTTCGGGTATCAATCCTAAATGTTGTACACCTGCATTCTTGATTGTGATCTCACTTTGTGTCATCGCCGCAAGCCCGATAAAACTGCCTACTTCGATCATGTCGGGTAACATTGTATGCGAGGTACCATGCAATTTTTCTACACCTTCGATCACCAATAAATTACTTCCTACGCCTGAAATTTTTGCACCCATGCTGTTCAGCATTTTACATAATTGTTGAACATAAGGTTCGCATGCAGCATTGTATATTGTTGTTGTTCCTGCTGCTAAAACAGCAGCCATGGTTATGTTTGCCGTGCCTGTTACCGATGGTTCATCGAGTAACATATACGTTCCTTTTAATTGAGGAGAGGACAATTGAAAATATCCATGCGCTTCATCGTATTCGAATTTTGCACCCAATTTTTCAAAGCCGATTATATGTGTGTCCAATCTTCTTCTGCCGATCTTGTCGCCACCGGGTTTTGGGATATATGCTTTTTTAAAACGAGCTAACATAGGACCGGCAAGCATTACAGCGCCACGCAGCTTTCCACTTTTTTTGCGGAATGAATCTGATGCCAGATAATTGATGTTCACATCATCTGCCTGAAAGATGCAGGTGTGACGATCAATTCTTTCAACCTTCACATTCATTTCCCGTAATAGTTCGATCAATAAATTCACATCTAGAATATCAGGAATATTATGGACAGTGATTTTATCCGCAGTTAATAATACCGCAGATAAAATTTGCAATGCTTCGTTTTTTGCACCTTGAGGAGTGATCTCTCCTATTAATTTATTACCACCTCTTACTTCGAATGAACTCATGTTTATTGATTGATGAATAAAAATTCAAATCCTCTTTTGTAAAAATAATATTTGAATGTTGAAGTGTTGCAATAAAAAAAGCATCGAAATGTTTCGATGCTTTTAAATATTTTATTTTAAGATTAATAACGCTTTTTAAATCCGCCACCGCTGCGATTGTTATTACTGCTGCGATTGTCAAAACCACCGCCGCTTCTATTATCTCTGCTGCCACCCGTCCTGTTATCGCGACCACCACCTGTTCTGTTGTCTCTTTGGCCTGCATTTCTATTGTCTCTGCTTCCACCTGTTCTGTTATCTCTTCCGCCAAAATTTTGTCTGCGGCCTGTATTACCTCTGCCGTAATCATCTCTTTCAAAATTCTGATTCCGATGTTTGATGTATGGTGTGTTACTGAATTCCAATTGTCCGCCTGTAATGCTGTTCAATTCCGTTCTGATCGTATCATCGTGCACTAATTCTTTATGCCAGTTGCTGTAAGCCAATTTCATGTAATAAGCGATGGAATGAGCAAAGCCAGCTTTCTTTTCAGGATCTTCTTCTTTCAATGCTTTCTCGATCACTACTTCTAAGTTCTTACCTAAATGAGAATATTTTGGATAACGTCTTGGATAAGGCAATGGATCGGGTTTGCCTTTGTATGTTTCTTTTTGAGGAATAGGGTACGGACTATCGATATCTAATTTAAAATCGCTGATAAAAAATAAGTGATCCCAAAGCATGTGCCTGAAATCTTCCACATTACGCAAATGCGGATTTAAGAATCCCATTAATTCAATAATGGATTTTGCCTGCAGATTGCGTTTGTCGCGGTCTTCAATTGTCATCACATACTCCACCATTTTCTGAATGTGGCGGCCATATTCCCGCATACTCAAATAATTTCTGGCTGTATTGTATTCCATGTTTTCGTACTTCATCTGTGGCAAATGTAAGCAATAGCTTGTGTTTGGGGTAATTTTTGTGAAACCGGCAACAGTTCAGGTGGCATCTTTGGTTGCGTCGCACACTTGTGCGTTCAGGCGTTTACTCATCATTCTTTATCTTCGCTGCATGGAAGAATTGTTACAACAGATAGAATCTTATAAAACAGAGATCAATGCATTTGAAGCATCAACAGCCGATGCTGTAGAAAATTTCCGCATCAAATGGTTGGGCACAAAGGGTTTGGTAAAAGCCATCATGGGTGAAATGAAAAATGTTCCCAACGAATGCAAAAAAGAATTCGGACAGATCTTAAATGAATTCAAATTATTTGTTGAAACAAAATTTGAAACGCTCAAAGCTGAAGGCGAAACGCAAAATGCAGAAAGTAATTCAACAATTGACTGGAGTTTACCCGGCGATCCTGTTGCATTGGGAACACGTCATCCATTAAGTATTGTACGCAATCAAATTGTTTCCATATTTAAAAGATTAGGGTTTGCTGTTGCAGAAGGTCCGGAGATTGAAGATGACTGGCACAATTTCGGCGCCATGAATTTACCTGAAGATCATCCGGCTCGTGATATGCAAGATACTTTTTACATCAATCAAGATCCTGCATGGTTGTTACGTACACACACCAGTAGTGTGCAGGCACGTGTGATGGAAACACAAAAACCACCAATTCGTGTGATTTGTCCGGGCAGAGTGTATCGTAATGAAACGATCAGCGCAAGAGCACATTGTTTTTTTCATCAGGTAGAAGGATTATACATTGATGAAAATGTAAGCTTCGCCGATCTGAAACAAACGCTTTATTTCTTTGTGCAGGAAATGTTTGGCAAGGATACAAAAGTTCGTTTTCGTCCTTCATACTTTCCGTTCACAGAACCCAGTGCGGAAATGGATATCAGTTGTTTGATCTGCGGCGGTGATGGTTGCAATGTTTGTAAACATACGGGCTGGGTAGAAATATTGGGAAGCGGAATGGTGCATCCGAAAGTGTTGGAGAATTTTGGAATCGATTCAAATAAATATACAGGCTTTGCATTTGGTATGGGTGTTGAAAGAATTTGTCAATTGAAATATCGTGTGAACGATCTGCGTTTGTATTCACAAAACGATGTGCGCTTTCTCAAACAATTTACAGGAGCATTGTAATCTTCATTTTATATCATCATTCCTGTTGAATGAATCGTTCAACACGAATTGTTGTTTCTGTGCTTATTGGCCTACCTTACAAGGCTTCATAAAACTATTAACACATTCAGCATGCTTGTCATCATCACATTTTTTTTGTGCCATTGGTTTCTTTCATTGTTCTTCCATTCATTCTTTCTGCATCGCTTTGCTTCTCATCAGATGTACACAACGAGCAAAAATTGGGAACGTACTTTTTATTTCACAACCTGGCTGGTACAAGGATCTTCTTATTTGGTGCCCAGAGCGTATGGCGTGATGCATCGCATGCATCATGTGTACAGCGATACAGAAAAAGATCCACACTCACCACATTTCTTTAAAGATGTGTATCAGATGATGCATCATACCATTGTTATTTTCCGAGGATTTTTAACGGGCAAAGATTTACCCGATGCACAATTCACAAAAGAGTATTTACCGGTTTGGGATACATTAGATAAGTTGGGGCATCATATTGCAACAAGAATATTCTTCGGCGCATTATACACTGCATTCTATTTTTACTTTGCACCGAATTACTGGTGGTTCCTGTTATTGCCGATACATTTTTTAATGGGACCGATCCAGGGTGCTGTTGTGAATTGGTGCGGACATAAATACGGCTACAGCAATTATAATAACGGCGATCATTCAAAAAACACAACACCATTCGGAGTGATACTGATGGGCGAATTATTTCAAAACAATCATCATTTTGCAAAAGATGATGCCAACTTTGCGAAGAAATGGTATGAGTTCGATATGACCTATCAGGTCATGAAGGGATTGCATTTTATCGGCATCATACAATTAAAACCATTGATCATCACGATTCCATCAACAATACCATAGCATCTTCTACATTTGTATTGTTCATTTTACTATTTGAATGCTACACAAAACAAAAGGCATCATTCTCCGCACTGTTAAATACGGTGAGACCAGCATCATCACAACCGTTTACACAGAGTTGTTTGGTGTGCAGCGTTATATTGTGAAAGGCGTTCGTCAATCATCCAAAATATCACAGGGCAAAGCCAATTTTTTTCAACCTGCCATGATGTTGGAAATGGAAGTATATCATAACGAACAAAAACAATTGCAATTCATCAAAGAATATCAATGCAGTTATTTGTACGAAAAAATTCTATTTGATGTTGTTAGAAATGCAGTTGCCATGTATGTGATAGAAATGCTGCAGCATAGCTTGAAACAACCCGAAGCTAATCCTGATTTATTTTATTTGATCGAAGGCACATTAAAAGAGATCGATAAGGGCAGTGAAACATTTGTTGCCAATCTTCCTTTGTATTTCACATTGCATTTAGGAAGTGAATTGGGTTTTCAGATACAAGGAATTTATTCGAAACATACGCCAGTATTGGACTTGCAACAAGGATTCTTTATTGATTCAATTCCATTACACCCTCATTATTTGATGAATGATGATGCTAGGATCACTTCACTGATACTGAATATTAAAAAATATAATGAACTGGATACTATTCTGCTCAACAGAAATACACGCCGCCAATTGTTAATGGCTTATCAACAATACATCACATTACATATTGCTGATTTTGGTGAAATGCGAAGTCTTGCCGTATTGCAGGAAGTGTTAAGCTAAACGACGTTTATCTCGTTTGCCGAATGATAAGAGTTGCACCAGTAAAAAACTGAAGATGAAACAAATAGCAAAGTCAATAGAGAGATTCAAAAATGAAAAATACCTGCCTGCCATTATTTGTTTATCAGGTTCTGTTGTAAAGAACACGAACGGCCAGCCAAATTTTGCTCCTACCAAATACGATGGTTGGAATTTAGAAACTGTAAAAGTATAAGCAGTAAAGAGAATTACTGAAACAAATGATGATCTGGAAACATTCTTAATCATAAAACGGGTTTTGCTGTTGATCCTTCGGCAATGTTTCCATCTTTCAATCCTTCTATTAAAACCACACCCGGTTTTTTCCCTTTTTCAAAACTACCCAACATGTTTTCCATTTGTAAGGCCTTTGCTCCGTTGATGGTTGCCCATTGAAGCAGTTCTGAAATCGGTACGGATGAAAAATGATGCCTTATTTTTTTTAACTCATCTAAAATACTGAGTCCCCAATTACTTGCTAAACTGTCTGTTCCGATAGTGATATTGATTTGTTGATTTCGTAACAGATCTACAGGGGGCAAAGCATTCTCGATGTAGGTATTAGCATTAACGCACAAACAGCAAAAAAATTGTTGTTGATTTTGTTTTGATAAAAATTTTATGAATTGCAGGTCATCTTCTTTTATGAATGTATTATGAACCAATAAAACATTTGCAGCACCATTAAATTTTAGAAGATAAGATTGCAAACTGCTTTTGCCCGTAGGTTTAAAAAAACTGTTATCGATCTTCATCATTTCGTACATTCTTGTGAAATCCCCGCTGCCATTGGTGAATAATGAATCTTCAAAATCTGTTTCCTGATTATGAATGGTGGTTGTCTTATTTTGAAAATAAGGCGCTATCAATTCCCATAATTCGTTGGAAACGGAATAAGGTGCATGCGGAGCGAGGGATAGTTTTGAGTCGGGAGTCCTGAGCTGCGAGAAAGCATCATAATATTCTTTGCTTTTATTAAAACGTAATGCTGCTATTTGCGGTAACCATCCGCTTACTTCAATAAAATTATAATACGCTAATCTTTGTTTTGATTTTTGCGGGATAGTAAGTGTGTTATTGCAAATATCTCCAACAGCAACAATGCCATTATTTATCATTTCATCTTCAGCCCTTGCAATGGCCTCAAATATTTCTTCTTCAGGGAAATGACGCTGAGTAACGATATTAAAAACAAAATCCACCAGCCCGGTCCTCTCAGGAATTAATCCCTTCATATGACTTAACTCCAAATGGCAATGACAATTAATAAAACCGGGGCTTAATAAGCCTTCGAAAGTTTGTATGTGATCTCCGGCATCTTTTGCATCAATGATTTCCTGAACAATCCCTTTTTCATCTGTAATTAATACATGATTACCGTCAAGGATTTCTATTCCGGTGAAAAGCTGGTCTGCTTTGAATTTTCGGTAGGGCAATTTTTTTATTTAAGTGGACGAAGTTCTGTGTTTTTATGATTGCCCAGAACTATTGAAATAGCTGAAGTGTGCAACCTGCTTTTGCCGGCAGGCAGGCGCAACCAAAGCCAAATAGCAGCAAAATCGCTTGTTTCATCAAACAAAAAAACAAACAAACAAATTTTTTATTGAAAATCAATCGATTACAAAGGTACGATGAAAAATACTTACTCAATTCCTTGGAAAATAAGTTGCACAGCAGCACCTTTGCCGTCCCGAAAAAATCGGGATATTTTAAGTTGAGGGGATAGCCTCAGCATCATTTAAACAAAATTATCATGAGTAAACTTCATTTCACAACCAAGCATGCAAATGCGGCTACCGTTAAGCACAACTGGTATGTTGTAGACGGTACTAATCAAACCGTGGGACGCATAGCTTCAAGGATCGCTTCTGTTCTTCGCGGTAAGAACAAAGCTTATTACACACCACACGTAGACTGCGGTGATTTTGTAATTGTAATTAATGCAGACAAAGTTGTTTTTACAGGCAATAAAGGCGAGCAAAAACAATACATTAACTATTCGGGTTATCCGGGTGGAAAAAAAGAAGAAGCTGCACAGGATTTGTTGAAAAGACGCCCAGAAGTAATTATGGAAAGAGCTGTAAAAGGCATGCTTCCTAAAAATCGTTTGGGCCGTAAAATGGTCAAGAAATTATTTGTGTATGCAGGTGCTGAACATCCGCATGGTGCACAACAGCCAAAAGAATTCAAATTTTAAACCATTGCTTTAGTTTAATACTAAAGCATCAAGCATAAAAAAATGGAAAAACAAAAAAATGCAGTTGGTCGCCGTAAAGAAGCCGTAACCCGTGTGTTCTTAAGCAAGGGTGAAGGAAAGATTACCGTGAACGACAAAGATTACAAAGCTTATTTCCCATTAGTGTATTTACAAAATCAGGTAGAATCTCCTTTGAAATCTGCTGATGTGATTGGTAAGTTCGATATCGTTATCAATGCACAGGGTGGCGGATTAAAAGGTCAGGCTGAGGCAGCTAAGCTGGGTATTGCCCGCGCGTTGCTGGAAGTGAATCCTGAATTCCGTCCTGCTTTAAAAGCAGCCGGTCAGTTAAAACGTGATCCACGCGGTGTTGAACGTAAGAAATTCGGTCATAAGAAAGCTAGAAGAAGCTTCCAGTTCAGCAAACGTTAACGATTTGAGATTTGATATTTCTGATTTTCAATTCGTATATCAACAACTCAATTTCAAATTTCAAATTAAAAATTTCAAACTAATACAATGGAAAATAACACTTCATTACAACAGCAACTTTTAGAAGCCGGTGTTCACTTTGGCCATCTGAAAAAGAAGTGGAATCCAAAGATGTTGCCTTACATCTTTGCTGAAAAGAAAGGTATTCATATCATCGATCTGAATAAGACCGTTGATCATTTACAGGAAGCTTCTGCTGCCATGAAGCAAATTGCAAAGAGCGGCAAGAAGATCATGTTTGTGGCTACAAAAAAACAAGCAAAAGAGATCGTTAGCGAATGTGCTAAACGTGTAAACATGCCTTATGCAACTGAACGTTGGTTGGGTGGTATGTTGACCAATTTCAACACCGTTCGTAAGAGCGTTAAGAAAATGCAGAGCATTGAAAAAATGCTGAACGACGGTAGTGCTGAAAGCCTTACCAAAAAAGAACGTTTGACATTAAGCCGCGATAAAGACAAAATGGAAAAAGTATTGGGCGGTATTTCCCAGATGGGCCGTCTCCCAACCGCTTTATTCTTAGTTGATATCGGAGTGGAACATATTGCATTGGCAGAAGCAAAACGTTTAGGCATCACCACTTTTGGTATGGTTGACACCAATTGCGATCCTAACAAAGTTGATTTTGCTATTCCTGCAAATGACGATGCAACAAAATCTATCGCGATCATCACCAACTTTATTGTTGCTGCAATTGCCGAAGGATTAGTTGAACGTCAGGCAAACAAGGAAGAAGAAGAATCACATGAAGATGCAAACGAATTAGAAGCAAAAGCACGTCGTCTCGAAGCCGAAGCACAAGCTGAAGGTGGTCGTGGTCGCAGAGGTCGCGGAAGCAATGATGCTCCTGCTGCTGGCGGTCCCGGCGGACAACCAAAGCGTCGTGTTCCAAATAACCGCAGACCAGCAGGTGGTGGCGGTGGTGGAAGATAATTAAAAAAGAAAGTCATTGGGTCATTAGTCATTCAGTGAACTGTTTGATTATTGACCCATCTTTTATTTCTTTATTCAACATCCTTGCGTCGCACACTTGTACAACATCTCTTCATTCATCATTTCATAATACTGAATGAACAATGCGGTAAATAATTTTGCTCGAAAGGACTTCCTTCAGAAAAAAGAAACATTCAAAAAATAATCTAATCAATATTTTTATATGAGTACAACAATAACAGCAGCCGACATCAATAAATTACGTCAGGCTACAGGTGCAGGAATGATGGATTGCCGTAAAGCATTAACAGAAACCAATGGCGATTTTGAAGCAGCGATTGATTGGTTGCGTAAACAAGGACAGAAAGTTGCCGCAAAACGCAGCGACCGTGATGCAAAAGAAGGTGTGATCATTGCACAAACAACAGCTGATCATAAAACAGGTTTTATCGTTACCATCAGTTGCGAAACTGATTTCGTTTCAAAGAATGCAGACTTCGTTGCATTTGCGCAGAGCATTGCTGATGCTGCAGTTGCAAACAATGTAAAATCTGTTGAGGAATTAAATGAAGTATCAGTAAATGGTGCTAAAGTTGCTGATCTGATCAATGATAAATTAGCAGCGATCGGTGAAAAAATTGGTATCAGTCGTTTCGAGAGGATCGAAGCTCCTTATATCGCGTCCTATATTCATGGCGCTCACCGTTTAGGTGTATTGGTTGCTATGAATCAAGAAGCTGCAGAAGCAGGAAAAGATGTTGCGATGCAGATCGCTGCATTGAATCCCGTTGCAGTGGATGCAGCAGCAGTTCCTGCTGAAGTAATAACAAGAGAAAGAGCCATCGTTACAGAACAAATTTCTGCCGATCCTAAAATGGCGGGCAAACCTGCAGAAATGATTGCAAAGATCGCTGACGGCAAAATGAATGCTTTCTTTAAAGAACAAACTTTATTGGCACAGGCATTTGTAAAAGACGGAAGTAAAACCGTTGCAGATCATTTAAAGAGCGTGAATGCTGACCTGAAAGTGATCGAATTTAAAAGAGTTGCTTTAGGATAATAGAAGCACTAAAACATAAAAAAAAGAGGAATGATTTTTCATTCCTCTTTTTTCGTTTTGGCAACTCATCAAAAATTAAGGTTATTTGCACTTGAATTAATTTTATTATCATGCTCCCTAAGTTTAAAAGAGTCCTTCTCAAATTATCCGGCGAAGCGTTATTAGGTGATCAAAGAAACGGCGATCCCTTCAATCCAAAGATCATCGAACAATATGCACACGATATCAAATTAGTAACAGACCTTGGTGTTCAAGTTGCAATTGTAATTGGCGGCGGAAATATTTATCGCGGTATGAATGAGGCAGAGAGTGGTATTGAAAGGGCGCATGGTGATTATATGGGAATGTTGGCAACCGTAATTAATGCAATGGCCATGCAGGCCATGTTGGAAAGAATCGGAGTCTATACGCGTTTGCAAAGTGCCATCAATATGGAACAGGTTGCAGAACCGTATATCCGTCGTAAAGCGTTGCGTCATTTAGAAAAGGGAAGGGTGGTTATTTTTGGAGCAGGTACGGGAAACCCTTATTTCACAACCGATACAGCCGGTTCTTTAAGGGCCATTGAAATGAAAGCAGATGTTATTTTAAAAGGAACCAGAGTGGATGGTGTGTATGATGCCGATCCTGAAAAAGAACCAAATGCAAAACGGTTTCAAAAAGTAAGCTATGAGGAATGTATCAGCAAGAATTTAAAAGTGATGGATATGACAGCGTTTACTTTGTGCAGGGAAAATAAATTACCTATCATTGTTTTTAATATGAATACGCCCGGAAATTTATTAAAAGTAGTGGAAGGAATGGATGTGGGCACTTTGGTTAGCTAATTCATCCGTCCGTATAATTTTTTTTGATGTTAAAACAGCATCGGTAACTTCATCAGTATGAAAAGAGTTTTAATTTTCTTTTTCCTGTTTGCTCAAACTATTTGTTATTCTCAAAAAAGATTAACGCTTTCCGATGCGGTAAATATTGCCTTAAAAAACAGTCCGGGTATCCAAATTGCTAAAAACAATGTGAGTATAAGCACACTGTATAATGATTACGGTATTGCAGGCGGATTGCCATCTGTTATCTTATCCGGAACGGGTAAAGAACAAAGCACAAACGTTAAGCAGGAATTAAGTACAGGGCAGTTAATAGAAAGAAACGGTGCAAACAGTAATTCTGCCGTAACAAGTGTGGATGCAATCATGCCCATTTATGCAGGCGGCAGAATTGTTGATGAGAAGAAAAGATTAGAGCAGGTTCAGCAACAATCTGAGCAACAATTAACCTCAAGAGGATTGGTGATTGCTTCCAATGTAATGTTGAAATACTATGATATTGTAAGGCAACAGAGTTATGCCAAAACATTATTACAATCCATTGATGTTTCTCAGCAAAAGCTCAATATTGTAAAAGCACAAAGAGAAGTTGGTCTATCCAATAATGCAGATCTTTTTCAATCGCAATTAGATCTGAATGCACAGAAGCAGGCATTGGAATCTCAGCTCCTGATCATCGATCAGGGAAAAACAGATCTGCTCGCATTGCTTACATTGAAAACAGATTCTGTTATTTTTATTGAAGACACCATTATCATTAATAAAGAATTGAAATTAGATTCTGTTCTTTCAAACTTGTATATAAATCCCGATGTTATTGCTGCAGACAAACAAATACGGATCAATGAATTGTTGCAATCTGAAATGGATGCACAGCGTTATCCTTCCGTTAATGCGATCGGCGGTTACAGTTACAGCCGTACACAAAGCGCCGCAGGAAGTACTTTATTCAACCAGAACCTGGGCCCTTATGTTGGTATTAACTTTAGTTTCCCCATCTATAACGGATCGATTTACAAAAAGCAATATCAAGTATCTTCTATCAATACAAATAATGCAAAACTGGTAAAAGACACGCTGGTGATCGGTTATACAGCATTGGCCGTTAAAACCTTTCAATCTTATATTTCCAATTTAAGGCAGTTGGAGACACAGCAAAAAAATTATGATCTGTCTATTCAGTTATTAGATTTGGTGATAAAACGTTTTCAGGTAAGACAGGCTACTATCATTGATGTTAAAGAAGCACAGCAAACATTTGAGAATGCGGCAAACGCTTTGGTAAATATCAGCTATGCAGCAAAGGCATCTGAAATACAATTGCGAAAATTGGCAAACAGATTGGTGTTTTAAATTCCCCTGTATTTTTTAAGTTGAGATTACTTTAACTTCAACTCATGCAAATTCATTCTAAATTACCGGAGGTGGGAACCACTATTTTTACAGTGATGAGTTCTCTTGCTGTTGAACACAATGCTGTTAATTTAGGGCAGGGTTTTCCTGATTTCATGATGAACGAAGATTTGATTGCTTTGGTGAATGATGCGATGAAGAAAGGATTCAATCAATATGTTCACATGAATGGTTTGCCTTTGTTGCGAGAAAGATTGGCAGAAAAAGTTGAAAAATTATATCAAACAAAAATTAATTACGATACACAAATCACCGTTACGCCGGGCGGTACTTATGCGATTTTCACAGCATTGACAACAGTTTTACAACCGGGAGATGAAGTAATTGTTTTTGAACCCGCTTACGATAGTTATATCCCCAACATTGAAATTAATGGAGCGAAGCCTGTTTTGATCTCTTTGCAATATCCTGATTATTCCATTCCATGGGAAGAAGTAAAAGCGAAAGTGAATGAGCGGACAAGAATGATCATGATCAATTCGCCACACAATCCAACAGGCGCCGTGTTGAATGAAAATGATATTATTCAACTAAGAAATATTGTTGCCGATACCAATATCATTATTCTGAGTGACGAAGTGTATGAGCATTTGATTTTTGATGATATACAACATCAAAGTATTTTACGTTATCCCGATTTATTGGAAAGAAGTTTTGTTTGTTTCTCTTTTGGAAAAACGTATCACTGCACCGGATGGAAATTAGGATACTGCATCTCTTCTGCAGAGATGATGAAAGAGTACAGAAAAGTTCATCAATTCAATTGCTTTACCTGCGATACGCCAAAACAAGTTGCATTAGCTGAATACATAAAAAACAAAGAAGCTTATTTATCACTTGGATCATTCATTCAAAAGAAAAGAGATTTTTTTCGTGAGTTGATGAAAATCACACCATTCAAGCTTATCCCATCGCACGGCAGTTATTTCGAATGTTACAGTTACAGTCATTTTTCAAATGAAGACGATAAAACATTGGCCATTCGATTAACAAAAGAATATGGCATTGCTACCATTCCTGTTTCGGCTTTTTATAAACACGCAATCGATAATAAAGTATTGCGTTTTTGTTTTGCTAAGAAAGAGGGAACATTGGAAAAAGCAGTTGCTAAACTGAAACATTTACACTAATTAATTACGTCAATCATTCAAAAAAACGGCAGCCTTAAAAAAGGCCGCCGAGCATTTGAAATCCGTCCGATTGCTTGAACTTGGGGGATTTTGCTTAACACTAAACGAAAAAACTTTTATTTCTTCAACTCATTGATCTGAACTTTCGGAACCAATTGATTCGTTACTTTCTGTACAATAATTTCTTTTGCAACATTAAATGATGCAGAAGATCTGATATCTGATGAAGAAGCACCAATTTTTACGGAATACTTTCCTGCTTCTGCAAGCCATGATGCAGCTTTTGTGTCGTAAGATGCAAGATCAGCTGCACTTACGGTAAATGTTATTGTTTGAGATTCTCCGGCTTTCAGCAAATTTGTTTTTGCAAATGATCTTAATTCTTCATTTGGTTTATCCAATGTTTTACCCGGAGCAGTTACATATAATTGAACCACTTCTTTACCTGCAACTTTACCTGCATTGGTAATGGTTACTGTTGCAGAGATCTTTCCATTAAGATCAGCAGCACTCAATTTTACATTACTGTATTTGAAATTAGTGTATGATAACCCATAACCAAATTCGTAAGATGTTTTTACATGGAATGTATTGTAATAACGATAACCCACATAAATACCTTCTTCATAAATTACTTCAGCAGGAACACCACCAAAGAAATTTGATTTTCTGTTTGGATCAGGATTTAATTCTCTGCCCGGGAAATTTTTAGCAGAAGGAACATCGGCATACACAACAGGGAATGTGGTTGCTAATTTCCCGGATGGATTTACTTTTCCGCTTAATACATCAGCAATGGCATTACCTGCTTCCATACCCGGTTGCCATGCTAATAAAATGGCATCAGGATTTTCTTTCCAGCTCGCAGTTTCAATCACACCGCCGATATTTAAAACAATAATTACTTTTTTTCCTTTCGCATGAAAAGCCTCACTAACCGATTTGATCAATTCTTTTTCAACGGGTGATAAATTAAAATCATTATCAACCTGTCTGTCAGCACCCTCACCGGCATTTCTTCCGATGGTGATGATGGCTGCATCTGTTGCATTTGCTTCTTTCTGCAAAAGATCGGCAGGTAGATTTTGTTCAGGAACCGGAGGAACCAATTCGAAGAAGAATTTTGGTTTTGGTCTTTTTGCCTTTGCATCGGCAATATAAGTTTCATACACACTCTTCAATTCTTTCTCAACTGTATAGCCTGCATTAGCTAAACCTTTTAATAATGAAACTGAATATGCTTTGTTCACATCACCGCTTCCTGTACCACCGGCAATAATATCATAAGAAGTATTTCCGAATACAGCTAAGGTTTTTACTGATTGCAAAGGCAATGCAGCATTATTATTTTTTAATAAGATCATTCCTTCTGTTGCAGCGGCACGCGAAAGATTTGCATGCTGCACCAGATCGGGTTTATCAGAATTTTTATATCCTTTGTATGAAGGCGATTCTAAAATATAATTCAAAACACGTTCAACATTTTCATTTAAGATCTTTTCATCCAGTATGCCGCTTTGTACTGCATCAACTATTGTTTTTGTTTGCACAGCTGTGCCCGGCATTAACAGATCATTTCCTGCTTTCATTTGTGCAACAGGATCTTTTCCGCCAAACCAATCAGTCATCACCAATCCTTTAAAACCCCATTCTTTCCTTAAAATATCAGTTAATAAATCATGACTTTCAGAAGTGTAGGTTCCATTGATATAATTGTATGAAGACATCACCGTCCATGGCTGCGATTTTTTTACAGCGATCTCAAATCCTTTCAAATAAATTTCCCTTAGAGCTCTTTCACTTGCAATTGTATTGACAGAGTTTCTGTTGGTTTCCTGATTATTTCCCGCAAAGTGTTTGATGGAAGTGCCTACCCCATTGGATTCTATTCCATTCACAATAGCAGCAGTTATGTTTCCTGCAACAACAGGATCTTCAGAATAATATTCAAAATTTCTTCCACCCAATGGATTGCGATGGATATTTAAAGCCGGCCCTAATATTACATCAATGCCATATTCTTTTATTTCATTACCAAATGAAACCCCAACTTTTTTTACTAAAGCAGTGTCCCATGTTGATGCCAATAGGGTACCAACAGGCCAAGCTGTAGCGTAATAAGTTTTTGAGGAATCATTATTTCTGATAGGCGAAATTCTTACACCTGCCGGTCCGTCAGAAACAGTTGTGATGGGAATTCCGAACTGACTGAAACTATGTGTTCTTCCTGCGGCACCGGGAACTTTTTCAGGAATATTTTTATCATCTGCATCCGGCGGAGGGAGTAAATTATTCAATGCAGCACTTGCGCTATCACTTTTCTTTTTATCATTGTTGGCAGTTGGTCCGGACAGGATCATTCCCATTCCGGTTACCAATTTTGCTTTTTGTTCAACCGACATAGCTGCTATCACTTGCTTCACATTTGTTTTGTTCAATTGCGGAAGCGTTTGTTTTGTTACCTGCGACAGTAATGCAACAGGAATCGCAAATACCAAAAGAATAAACAGTACATTTTTCATTTGACAATTTTTAAGTGTTAATGGCTGTTGAATTGAGCAATCGTTCAGCCTATTGTTTAAGCAACAAAGTTCTGTTTTCTCAGTACAGAACAATTTGATTATTGTCAAAAAAGATCAATGCTGTGAGCGGATACGGCTCAATGTTTCCTGTGTAATACCGAGAAAAGAGGCGATATAAGAGAGCGGAACCCTTTGTACAATGAAAGGATAATTAGTTAAAAGTTTTTCATAGCGCTGTTGTGCTGTTTCGAATTGAATTGAATCCATTCGGTATTGCGAGAGAATAAGAGAGCCTGTAATGGCTTTGCGAAACCACCTTTCAATATCATGGTATCGATCGCACAAAGCCATTAATGTATCGTGATGAATGCCCATCACTTCCGAAGCTTCAATTGTTTGAATGATCAGGTTACTTGGTTTTTGTTCAAAAAAACTGATAATGGAAAAAAAGAATTCATTATCCAATGCCAGCCATTCGGTGATCTCTTTTCCATTCTTAAAATAATAAATTCGTGCAATACCCTTTTTGATATAAAACAAGTGATGCGCAATTGCATTTTCACGAACCAAGAAATGATCTTTGGGAACAGACCATGATTCCCAGGCATTGAGCAATGCGTTTCTGCTTTCAGGCGAAAGCGAACCGATCGAATCTATTCTTTTATTAAAAATTTCCAAAGCCTGAATCTTAGGCAGTTAAGGTAGCAATAAAAACGATTATTCTTAGCAATGCATTATTTCAAAATAAAAACAACGTTTACAGAACTGCTGATCTTTATTTTTTCAAAATCAATATTGGCGGGTTCCATTTCAGCATCTGCAAGCGGTGCAGCTTTCATTAATATGCCCGAATTTCTAGGTTGCGGTGTATATCCGTTATCATAGTCAACAATATGAATAGCAATACCAATAGTTTGATTTAAAGGCTTTACCAATGCCCATGCTTTTTGTTTTGCATTTTCAACAGCTTTACTTCTTATTTCATTTTTTATCTTTTCAAGATCGGAATGATCAACCCTGTCAATCGAAGTATTTGAAATTCCCAATGCTTCCAAAGAAACAAAAACACGACTTACCGTTTTTGCATCACCCACTTTTAATTGATATTCCTTGCTCGTTAAAATATCCGTCTTCTTTAAAAGATATGATTTGAAATTATTCGACATGTCGCTCACCACTAAATCTTTTTCAGTGTTGATGCTGAGTTTCTTTAATGCATCGATCATATTTCTTTCCAATTCTTCAACCGATACTTTTCCTTTGTTATCTTTTTCCGAGATAATAATTTTAATATAGATCTCATTCGGCGTAAGCAAAGAATCATAACGTCCATTTACTTCAACAATGGGTTGATCCAGATAATTTTTTGATTGAGCCTGAATTGTTGTAATGAATAATAAAGCGAATACAGCTGTAAGAAACTTTTTCATGATTATTTTTTAGAATTACATAATGCAAATAAGATGCAGTAAAACTTTTATTGCATAATTGTAAATGTTAAAATGCGCTTACCATTGATTATCGCCATCGATCAATCTTCCCAAACCACCGAGAACACTTCCTTCTTCTCTGTTTGAAACAGTTGCATAACGTAATATTCTTCCTGCCAGGCGACTGATAGGCAAGCTTTGGATCCATACAGTTCCCGGTCCTGTTAATGTTGCAAAGAAAACACCCTCACCGCCAAACAAGGTATTTTTTATGCCGCCGATAAATTGAATATCGTAAGTAACAGTTGCAGTAAAACCAACAATACAGCCGGTGTCAATTTTTAATAATTCACCTGCTTGTAATTCTTTTTGCTGCACATAACCACTGGCGTGCATGAAAGCCATTCCGTCGCCCTCCAATCTTTCCATAATAAAACCTTCGCCACCGAACAAACCTGTTCCTAATTTTCTCTGGAATTCAATACCGATGCTTACACCCTTTGCTGCGCAGAGAAATGCATCTTTCTGACAAATGATTCTGTTGCCGAGTTGTTGCAGATTGAGCGGAATTATTTTTCCCGGATAGGGTGATGCAAAGCTTACATGTTTTTTTCCAACACTGATATTGGTGAAAGCTGTCATAAACATATTTTCACCAACCAACACTCTTTTGCCTGCATTCATTAGTTTTCCTAATAAACCACCACTATTGTTTTGATTGCTTCCATCACCAAACATGGTTTCCATGGCAATGCCATCATCCATCATCATAAAGGCACCGGGCTCCGCAATTGCTGTTTCATTTGGATCGAGTTCCACTTCAACATACTGCATTTCTTCGCCGATGATGCGATAATCTATTTCGTGATTTTGTATCATGCTGTTATTTTTTGAAGGACAAAAATATTATTTGTAAAAACAAACGAGCCACTCTTTTTGAAGAGCGGCCCGTTTTCATTATAACCAAAACCAACTACCAACTTTATTTAAAACCAACTGCCAATGAATGCATCACTTACGTGTTGGTCTTCTAATCTTTTTGCTCTGCGTTTTCTTTGAATGCGATGACGAATCAATGCAGCAACCATTAACGGTAAAAATAGAATGGTCAATGGAGGAATGCCCAACATACTGATCCATGTGCCCCCAAACATTTTACGCATGGGTCTTCTTAAACGTTCTGCGATTAAATACATGGAAGGAACAATAATCAATGTCATAAAGAATGCGAAAGCCAATCCAAAAATGATGGTCCAGCTTAATGGTTTCCAGAATGCAACGCTATCCCCGCCAAAGAAAATATGCGGATTGAGATTGGAGAACAATGAAATGAAGTTTATATTGAAACCAACTGCAATCGGAATAAAGCCTAAGATCGCAGCCAATGCAGTTAGCATTACAGGAATGATACGTGTTTTACCTGCTGCGATCACCGCTTCTCTTGTTTTCATTCCGCGTGCCCTTAGTTCATCTGCAAATTCAATTACCAAAATCCCGTTCTTCACTACAATGCCCGCCAACCCTACAATACCGAGACCGGTCATTAAAACAGATACTTCCATTCCGGTTAAAGAGAATCCAAGCAACACACCGATTACACTAAAAATAATTTCAGTTAAAATGATGACTGATTTACTTACACTGTTAAATTGAATAACTAATGTGATCAGGATTAATCCCAATGCGATCACCAATGCTTTTGCAAGGAATGCACCTGTTTCTGCCTGTTGTTCGCCTTCACCCGTTTGTTTAATAGTAACACCATCAGGTACTTTTTTGAAGTCGCCGATATATTTGGCCAATACCAAATTTACACCGGTGGCGTTATAACCTTTGGATGTTAATACATTTGAGCGGAGTGTGATCTGCCGTTTCTGATTTTTTCTTTTCACACTTCCCAATGTTGAAGTTGGTTCTACTTTCACCAATGCACTGATAGGAACATTTTTAACTGCACCGCCCGATGCCATATCTCTGAAAGAGATACGCATGTTTAACAGATCAATTAAACTTTTACGCTGCAATTCATTGTTGCGTAACTGAATTTTATATTCATCTTTCCCTTCTTTTATTTTGGATACTTCTTTTCCGAATAATGCAGTTCTGATTTGCTGACCGATCTGCCCGGATGAAACACCTTCAATCAATGCTCTGTTTCTGTCAACAGTTAAAGTGATTTCAGGATTCTTCAAATCAATATCCATTTTCAATTCTTCAACACCCGGCACCTGAATGGAATCAAGATAAATTTTCAGGGACGATGCTGTTTTAATCAGATCATCAAAATCTTCACTTGCAATTTCAATATTAACAGGAGGGTCTGTTGGTGGCCCGCCGCCTTCCTGGTCCACACTGATCTCTGCACCCGGAATACCTTTCATTACGGCACGAATTTTATCTAAAAACGGTTTTGTAGAAACGCCATGCCTTTTTTCATACTCAACAAATGAAACCTGTATTCTTCCCAATTCGCTTCTTGTACTTCTGTCGCCGCTTGTTGGATCACTTGCACCAACGGCAATATTGCTGATCACACTTTCAACAATAGGATTTGTTTTGCCGTTTTCAATATCCAATACTTTATCTACTCTGGTTTCTAAAACTTTTGTAACAGAATCGGTATAGATAACATTGGTACCAACCGGCAATTTTAAGTAAACATAAATTTGATTAGGATCCGCCTTCGGAAAAAATACAACACCCACTCTTTGTGTTGAAACAGATATTACGAATACAATAACTGAAAGGATTAATAATCCGATAGTGCCTAATAATAAATGAACGGGCCTCCATCCTTTTAATGCCCAGCGCAGTAAAGTTTCATAATGCCCCATGATCCATGGCAATGCATGATTTTGAAAATAATGAATAGCATGATCCAATACATAACGATTCAATATTACCAGCAACATAAAGAAGAGCAATAAATTACCCCAAAAAGTGGCACCGAGTAAATCGAATAAAACGCCAAGAATAACGGCAACCCAGAATCCCGGTCTTTTAAAGATGAGGCTTTTGGGCTCTTTAATTTCTTCATCATCTGCATGATTCATAAAGTCAACTGCAAATACGGGATTCATAATAAATGCAACCACTAACGATGCTGCTAAAGTAAAAATCAGCATAGTGGGCAAATAGACCATGAATTTACCGATGATACCTGGCCAGAATAATAAAGGAAAGAATGGAGCTAATGTAGTAAGTGTTCCTGCTAACACGGGCACGAAAACCTCTCCTGCAGCCATTCTTGCCGAAATTGCAATAGGAATTTTTCCTTTACCCAGTATAAAAATACGATGCGTGTTTTCAATTACCACGATCGCATCATCCACTATAATTCCCAAACCGAATAATAATGCAAAAAGTACAATAAAGTTTAAAGTAACATGTGTGCCCACTATTAAATCAGCACCGGGTAAAAACACAAACGCCACAAACATGCTGAGCGGAACGGATAATGCCACAAAGAATGCATTCACTACTCCCATAAAGAACATCAGCACGATCAATACTAAAATAAAACCGATGACAATTGAGTTAACAAGATCGTTGAATGAGGATCTTGTTTTAATACTTTGATCTCCGGTAATAACTGCTTTTAAATCTTTGGGAAATAAAACACCTTTCGATTCTTCCACTACTTTTTTAACACCATCGCTTGTTTCAATTAAGTTTTCACCACTTCTTTTAATGATGTTAAGCGTTACTACATTCTTTCCGTCTAAGCGAGCAAAACTTTCTTTTTCTTTAGTGGTATCTTTTACTGATGCGATATCTTTTAAATAAACAGGAGCTCCTGTTTGATTGCGGACAACGATCTTCTCGATATCGTAAGCTGTTTTTAACTGACCTTTTAATTGAAGATTGCGTTTCATGTTTCCAACATCCAACAAGCCACCGGATATATCTAAATTCTCACGTTGTACTGCATTGCTGATATCATCAAAAGTTACACCTGAACTTTGCATTCTGTAATTGTCAACATTGATTTGAAATTCACGTTCAGGTGCGCCAACAATATCAACACGGTTTATCTGCGGAAGGTCTTCTAATTTATCTTTCAGGTCATCTGCATATTTTTTTAAACGCTGCAGATCATAATCACCACTTAAGTTTACATACATAATGGGTTGTTCACTGAAACTTACTTCCAGAACAGTTGGTTCCTGCGTAAGATCTGTTGGTAAATCCTGTTTTGATTTATCTACTGCATCTTTTACTTTTTGTAATGCCACATCTGTTTTTACATCTGTATCGAACTCAACAATAATAGCTGAATAATCCTGCTGAGAGGTGCTGGTAAATTTTTTAATCTTAGCACCGGTTATTCCTTTGATCTGTTTTTCGATAGGCCTTGTAACGAGGTTCTCGATATCTTTCGGTGAATTACCGACATATATGGTAGAAACATATATAGTTGGAATAACAATATCCGGGAATTGTTCTTTGGGCAATGTTACAAATTGAAAAATACCTGCCAAGCTCACAAATAACATGATCAGGTAGATCGATGTTTTGTTTTTAATGCTCCATGAGGTTGGTGCAAACTCTTTAAACTTATCAGTTATGTTTTGTAATACACTCATACAATTAGATTTGGTTTTTCGTGAATGATTATTTTAATGTTTTCACGAAATTTATTTTGTATCTGTTGTTATCAACTGGCCATCATATAAACTTTGATACCCATCGGTAATAATCAGATCGTTCACCGCCAGACCGGTTTTTATTTCCTGCGTATCGGCATATAATTCACCTACCGTCACTTGTTTTTTTCTGGCGATCAGCCTGCCGTTTTCTTTAACAGCAACCATTACAAACTTTCCTTTGTCATCTGTTTGAACAGTATTTAAAGGAGCCGTAATTGCATTGGGGGATGAGTAATCCATAATTTGTACCATTGCCACCTGATTGGGATAAAATGCACTGTTGGCAGGTATTTTAGCTTCTGCAAAAAAGCTTCTGCTGTTGGCATCAATTAATTTCCCGGCAACAGTAATTACTGCATCTATCGATTTATTGATATCGGGTAATGTTACTTTAATATGTGTTCCTACTTTTACTTTGCCCAAATAATTTTCCGGGATCTGAGTGGTTATTTTAAGATCGTTTGTATTAACAATTTTTATTTGTCCGGCACCGTTAAAAAATTCACCCACTCTGATGTTCACATCATCGGCAACACCGTCAACATCTGCATAGATATTGGTAAAATTCAGTTGTTCCTGTGCAATCTTTACCTGCTCATCAGTTGCTTTAATTTGATTGGATATATTCTCGGCATTGTTTTTTGCCGTAATTAATTGAACTTCTGTCCCGATATTTTCGGCCCATAAGTTCTTTTGCTTTTCATACAGCGTATTGGCAAAATCCAATTGTGTTTTTAATGATTGCATATTTTTTTGAACATACTGCAGATTGCGCATGGCAATCGTATTATCCAGCTTTAATAAGAGCTTACCTTTTTGAACAATATCACCTTTCTTTACAAACAATTCTTTTACCTGTCCTCCGCCTGCACGGGGTGTTACATAAGAAATATTTACTGCTTCAACCTTTCCCTGCAGATCGATATAATGTGTAAACGTTGCAGGAGCAACCGCTGTAACTGCAACTAATTTAGCTTTTTCATTTTTTACGGCAGATGTATCCAGCTTGGCTATTTCTTTTTCAAGTGCAGCAATATCTGCATCTGTTTTTGATTGAAGTTTTTTTAATTCTTCAAGCTTTGTTTTTTTCTGTGTTAACTCAATATTGGAATCATTTTTTCCGCCGCAGGATGCAAGCGAAACAAATATTGCCATTAATAAAATCTGCGCTGTCTTTTGCATAAAATTCAGTTTATATTTTGGTGTTATGTTTATTGTAATTTTCCGATCGCTTTGTAATAATCAACTTTAGCAACCACTGCATCGTAAGTGGCGCTTATATAATTTGTTTGTGCAGCGATCAGGTCTGTTTGAGCAGTGCTGATCTCTGTATTGGAACCTGTTCCGGCTTCGAATTTCTTTTTGGTTTGGTTGTAAACCGATTCTGCCAATTCCATATTTTTCTTTTGATTATCCATGGTTACGATGGCAGACCTGAACCTGATCTTTGCCTGTTCCACATCATTGTCAATAGAAAGTTTAAGGTTATCGATATTGTTGACTGTTTGCTGTAATTCAAATCTTGATTGCTTCACTTTTGAATCTTTATAAAAACCATCAAAGATGGGAATAGCAATATTCAATGCGAGATAAGAAGTGGTATACCAATCACCGGGACCAAAAAAATCAAATGTGTTGCGTTGTGCATTTTTATTGTACGATCCGGTTAATGACAATGTTGGATAATAAGAAAGCTGATACCTCTTGATATTATAATCATTCAGTTTTTTTACAATATTCAGGTATTGAAATTCTTTTCTCTGATTGTAATCATATACCGTATCTGCCAAACCGTTTTTAATTTGTTCTTCGGTTATTTTGTCTGTTAATACAAGTTCATCTTTTACGGGCATTCCCAACAATGTTTTTAAGCCGAGATAACCGATCTCAATATTGTTGAGTGTTTTTAATTTTTCTGTCTGCTGGTTCGATAGCTGTACAGAAAGTTTATCAACATCCAATTTTTCTGCAAATCCGTTTTTATATAATTCTTTTGTATCGTGCAATAATTTTTCTATGCGTGCAATGTTTGCATCAAGAATTTCAACCTGTGTTTTACTCACCACCAATTGATAGTAGACCTTATAAATATTCACTTTGATATTCTCTTCGGTTACTTCAGCATTCTTTTTTTGATATTCAATGGATGTAGCCCTTGCTTGCAAGCCCACAAATACCTGTCCGTCAAAAAGTACCTGCTGCAGTTGTAAACCCGCATTGGCATTGAACTTTGTTCCAAACTGAACAGGGATATAAGTACCGGCAGGCTGACCGAAAATTTGCCCCGGTATCAATGAAGTGGGGATGTCTATATAATTTGTTACACCGGTATTTGCAGAAACAGTAGGCAGCGCCATAGCGGTTACGCCACGATTGATCTGCTGTTGAATTTGCACACCTACCAAAGCATTTTTAACCTGCGCATTATTTTTTGAAGCATACTCTACACATTGCTGAATGCTGAATGCGTGTTTTGCCTGTTCATTTTGTGCATCTGCAAATGAAACGATCAGCAAACTCATCAACCAAATAATATTCTTTTGAATTTTTATCATACACTAAGCATTTTATGTCTTTGTAATTTATATTTCTGAATCAATTTTTGTCCTTTTGCAGTAGTAACACCGTATAAAAAATTATCTGTCACTTCATCCAAAATTTGTGACAAGCTGTGATGACCGGGCGGAAATAATTCGGGATTAAAGATCAGGAATGTACTTGCCAGCCTGAATCTTGCAAGAATATCAGGTTTTATCTCTTCTCGGTATAATCCCTCTGTGATACCCCTTTCCAGATTGTTTTTAATGATCGCATACATGAACTTATTCTTATGATCGTTGAATTTTTTAAATGCCTTTGGGTGGTATTTCTCCAGATCAAAGATCAATGAAGGGTTCATGTGTGTCAGCATTTCCTGTAACATATCAACAGCAATGAAAATTTCATGTACCGCATTTTCACATACTTGCTGTTGTAAGCTGCATTGATTTTCATTACGTGTTATTTCAATGCCCACAACGCCTTCAACCAAAGCATCTTTATCGGAATAATATTGATAGATTGTTTTTTTGGAAATACCCAGATGTGCGGCAATCTCGTCCATGCTCACACTTCTTACGCCGTAGCGCATAAAAAGTTCATGACTCTTATGTAAAATCCTTTGCTCCATATTTCAGTTTAAAAGGAGGGCAAAACTATGGAAACTTTTTTTGTAACCAAAGTTTCCGACAATTTTTTTATTAATTTATTGTTAAGCGGTTATTATTTGTGATGAATGATATGCGACTAATTGCTGTCACAAAGGAATAATTAGACATAAATTCTTCAACCATTGCTTTTTCTCAATTACTTTATCGTAAACTTTGCAATATGGACAAAAAGCAGGCAAGTCATGCATTTCGGATTTTACTCGGAAAAGTATTGCAGTACTTTTTGCAGGGATTGGTGGTTTTGGCGCCCATCGGGATCACCATCTGGGTGGTATTGGCATTGTTTAATTTTGTGGATGATATTTTGCCCAATATCCTTCATGTTTTTTTGCCCGATCTGATGCAAAAAGACGCAGATGGTAATTTGAAAAAAATACCCGGACTTGGTTTTGCTGTGGTGATCGTGATCGTTTTATTAGTGGGAAGGATCTCTTCTTCCTTCATCTTCTCTAAATTGGTAAATGCATTTGATTCTGTATTGGAACAAACACCGGGCATTAAATTCATTTATTCATCTGTAAAAGATTTCTTTGAAGCTTTCGCCGGCAATAAAAAGAAATTTGATAAACCTGTTTTGGTAAATGTAGATACTACCAATGTTTGGCGAGTAGGCTTCATCACACAAAAAAACGCAGATAATTTTGAAGTGATAGATCATGTGGTTGTTTATGTACCGCATTCCTATGCCATCAGCGGCATTACTTATATTGTTCCTCGGCAAAATGTACGTATCCTCAATAATATCAGTGCTGCTGATGCCATGAAATTTGCAGTTAGCGGCGGCGTTACCGATGTAAGTGAATAAACAGCATCTTAACAAGACCGTTCTTTTCATTTTATTTATCTTGCGGCTTCAGAACAAACAATGAAAAAACATAATTTTAATTCAGGGCCATCTATTCTTCCACAGGAAGTATTGGCAAAAGCAGCCCGTGCTGTTCTTGATTTTAACGGTATCGGTTTATCTATTTTAGAGATCGGTCACCGTTCCACCTGGTTTGTCGAAGTAATAGAAGAAGCCAGAAGTTTAGTAAAGGAACTAATGCAGCTTAGCGCTGAGCATGAAGTATTGTTCTTGCATGGCGGCGCCACCACACAATTCATGCAGGTTCCGATGAATTTGTTGGATACTGGAGAAACTGCAGCTTATTGCGATAATGGTATTTGGGGAAGCAAAGCAGCGGCAGAAGCATCTCTTTTCGGAAATGTGCAGGTAGTGGCTTCATCAAAAGATAAAAATCACACTTATATTAATAAGGGATTTGATATTCCCGCAAACAGTAGATACTTACATCTTACTACCAACAATACAGTGGAAGGAACACAATGGCATAGCTTTCCGGTAACAGATGTTCCTTTAGTGGCAGACATGAGCAGTGATATTTTCAGCAGACCGATGAACTTTAATCAGTTCTCTCTTATTTATGCAGGGGCACAAAAAAACATGGGCGCTGCCGGTGTAAATTTATTGGTAGTGAAAAAAAGTTTATTGGGAAAGATCAAACGCCCCATTCCTGCTATCATGGATTACAGAAAACATATTGATGCAAATTCTTTATTGAATACACCACCCGTATTTGCTGTGTATGTTGCATTACTCACATTGCGCTGGATAAAAAAAGAAGGTGGCCTGAAAGAAATGGAAAGAAGAAGTATCGAAAAAGCAAATCTGTTGTATGCAACGATCGATTCATTGCCCGTTTTCACCTCACATATTGTCAAAGAAGACCGCAGTAATATGAATGCTGTTTTCTTTTTAAGCGATCCAAAACTGGAAGCACCATTCTTAGAATTATGCAAGCAGGAAGGAATGGTTGGTGTAAAAGGATACAGAACGGTTGGCGGCATAAGAGTAAGTATGTACAACGCTCTACCATTGGAAAGCGTCCAGGCATTTTGCGATATGGCAAAGCAGTTTGCAGCCAAACACGGATAAGATTCAGGAAAAAAAATTTATTTAATCAAATCAGGATTGATGGCGATCATAAAACCCTTTAAAGCAGTAAGACCACAGGCGCAATTTGCAAAACAAGTAGCCAGTAGGCCTTATGATGTATTGAACAGTGCCGAAGCAAAAATTGAAGCAGAAGGAAACGCTCAATCTTTTTTACATATCACTAAAAGTGAAATTGATTTAAGCAGCAGCATTGATATTCATTCAACAGCAGTGTACGAAAAAGCAAAAGAAAATTTAGAAGCTTTCATCAAACGTGATATCCTATTTAAGGAGAGCAAAGACTGTTATTATATTTATCAATTGATCATGAACGGAAGAAGCCAGACAGGTTTGGTTTGTGTTAGCAGTGTGGATGATTATGAAAATGATATCATCAAGAAGCATGAATTTACTCGCCCCGAAAAAGAACAGGACAGGATCAATCATATCAAAATATCCGGTGCACAAACAGGCAATGTTTTTTTAGCCTACAGAAATAATAAAGAAGTTGATGCGATCATTGAAAAATGGAAAACAACAAAATCGCCTGCTTATGATTTTATTGCGGACGATCAGATCCAACACACTGTCTGGATCGTTACAGATAATGATACGATACAAAAGATCTCTTCTTTATTCGAAACAGAAATCCCGTTCACATATATAGCCGACGGACATCACCGTGCAGCATCGGCAGCAAAAGTGAGAAAGGCATTGGGCGACAAAGCAACAATGGCATCGAATTATTTTTTGACAACTCTATTTCCTTCTGATCAATTATATATCATGGATTATAACCGTGTGGTGAAGGATCTGAATGGCTTAAGCGAAGATGAGTTTATAACTTCATTGCAGAAAAATTTTGAAGTGAAAGAACTAGGTAAAAAAATTGTTCAACCAAAACAATTACATGCGTTTGGCATGTATCTGAACAAGACATGGTATCAACTTATCGCAAAAGAAGGAACTTTTACAAATGATCCTATCGGCATTTTGGATGTAACTATTTTGCAGAATAATTTATTAGAACCGATCCTGAATATCAAAGATCAGCGAACAGATAAAAGAATAGATTTTATTGGCGGTATCAGAGGGTTGAGTGAATTGGAAAAAAGGGTGGACAGCGGCGATATGAAAGTGGCTTTCAGCTTATATCCTGTAACGATCGATCAGTTATTTGATATTGCCGATAGCGGCAACGTGATGCCGCCCAAAAGTACCTGGTTCGAACCCAAATTACGCGATGGCTTATTAACGCATTTGATCTACGAATAATTAAATACATGAAAAGAATTTTAGTTTTTGTTTTTTTGTTTTTTAGTGTATCAGTTTCTTTTGCACAACAACAGGATGCAAAACAATTATATGCTACTGCAAAAGAATTTATGCGTCAGGGTGATTATGATAATGCAACGCTTGTTTTAAACAGTGCATTAAAACAAGATCCTATTAATTTAGACATGCTCAAAGACCTGGCATTTTTAAATTATTTAAAAAGAGATTTTGCAAGATCGATCGAGATATCAAAAACATTGATCGAAAGAGAAGATGCAGACGAACAATGTTTTCAAATGTTGGGCATCACATATAAAGCCATTGCAGAACATAAAGAATGTAACAAATTATATAAACGAGGATTGAAAAAATTTCCCAACAGCGGCGTATTGTACAATGATTTTGGTGAATTACTGGCAATGGATAAAGACATCAACGGCGCCATTGAACAATGGGAAAAAGGAATTGAAATAGCTCCCAACTACAGCAGCAATTATTATAACGCTGCAAATTATTATGCACGTGTTGAGAATATCTTCCCCGTACTGATCTATGGTGAATTGTTCATCAATCTCGAAAGTTATTCAACACGAACAGCCGATATCAAAGCAATATTATTGGAAGCATATAAGAAATTATTTACTGCTGATAATATCACAAAACTGATGAATGATAAACAAGCCGGGAATTTTCAAAGATCATTTCTTGCAACAATTGAAAAAAGTACAAGCCTCGCAGCAGAAGGGCTTACACCGGAAAACCTAACTGCTATTCGTACAAGATTTATTCTGGATTGGTATCATGAAAAGAGCCAGGATAAATTTCCATTCCGCTTATTCGATCATCAGCAATATTTATTGCAGGAAGGTTTATTTGATGCATACAATCAATGGATATTCGGCGCAGCGGCAAGTCCTTCTGCATATCAAATATGGAATCAATCAAACGAAAAAAAAGCTGCCGACTTTAAACAATTTCAACACAGTCGGGTATTTAAAATTCCCACCGGACAATACTACCATTAACTTGTTATTTTATATCGAATCAACGAAAAGCCGTAGTTTAAAAATTACGGCTTTTTTATTCAACGATGATTGATTAATTTGTACAACTTTAAAATATTTGCCATCATGGAAGAACAAAAAGATGAACGCTTGTGGCGCATTGCACGTTTACGGGCTAATTTCAAAAGAAGTTTTTACAGTTATCTGATCGTTAGCGGATTTCTCTGGTGCATTTGGTGGTTTACAACGGGAGAATATGGAAATGCCTATCTCTGGCCGATCTGGCCGATGTTGGGATGGGGACTCGGTCTGGGATTCCAATATTTTAATGCATACACAGGAAGCGGTGAAGACCTAACGCAGCAAGAATATGAAAAATTGAAAAAGGAAAAGGAATCCTGATACCGATTTGTATAAATTGACTAACGATTGTATATGATAACCAACAAAAGATTATTTGATGCCATTGATCATCAATTAAAAAATTTTCCGAAGCAGGATATGCTGGCAGCTAAAGAAAACGGCGAATGGAAAACATACAGCACACAGGAAGTAAAAGATATTGTAAACCGCTTCAGTGCCGGGCTTTTACAATTAGGTGTGAGTGCAAACGATATGACCGCTGAAGGAAGTGATAAGATCGCCATCATCAGCAATAACAGGCCCGAATGGGTTTTTACAGATTTGGCGGCGCAGCAGATCGGTGCCATTTTAGTTCCTGCCTATCCAACAACCAATTCAAGTGAGTTAGAATTTATATTTAATAATGCGGCAGTCAAATACATTTTTGTAAGCAGTATCGATCTATTGGAAAAAGTAAGAGCGTTTCAGCAAAACATTCCTTCACTAAAAAATATTTATACATTCAATCAGATCGAAGGTGCAGATCATTGGAGCAAAGTAACCGCATTGGCAGATGACGCTTCATTGCAACAGGTGGAGAAAATAAAGAAAGAAGTTCCTACCTCTCATTTGGCAACCATTATTTATACATCCGGAACAACGGGTGTTCCAAAAGGTGTAATGCTCAGCCATAATAATTTGTATTACTGTTTGCATTACAGCAGACAAAGTTTTCCATTTGAAGATGCGCCTAATAATAAAGCATTAAGCTTTCTTCCGCTCAATCATATTTTTGAAAAGATCATCACTTATATTTATTTGTACAGCGGTATCGGAATTTATTATGCAGAAAGTTTGGAAACGATCGGCGACAATTTAAAAGAGATCAAACCCAACGGATTCTCTACCGTACCGAGATTGTTGGAAAAAGTATATGAAAGGATCATGCTGGCCGGTACACATTTAAAGGGGATCAAGAAAACTTTATTTTATTGGGCAGTTGCATTGGGCGAAAGATATGATAACCAGATCAGCGGCGGATGGTGGTACAATGTGCAGTTGGCATTGGCGAATAAATTAATTTTTCAAAGATGGAGAGATGCATTGGGTGGCAATATCGAATATTTGGTAACAGGTGGTGCTGCTTGTCCTGTAAAGCTGTTGCGCATTTTTAATGCTGCACAGATTCCGGTGTATGAGGGGTACGGACCAACAGAGAATAGTCCGGTGATCAGCATTAATCGTAAAGGAAAAGAAGGAACAAAATTCGGGACCGTAGGTCCGCCGATAGATGGGATTGAAGTGAAATTGCAGGAAGACGGAGAGATCATTGTAAAAGGAGCAACTGTAATGGAAGGATATTATAAAAGGCCCGACCTTACTGCTGAAACCATCATTGACGGCTGGCTGCATACAGGTGATATCGGTGTTTGGGTCGATAAAAAATATTTGAAAATAACGGATAGGAAAAAAGAATTGTTTAAGACAAGCGGAGGTAAATATGTTGCACCGCAACCGATAGAAAATAAATTCAGAGAAAGCCCTTATGTAGAACAGATATTATTAATTGGTGATGATAAAAAATTTGTAAGCGCATTGATCGTTCCTTCCTTCAGTCATTTAAAAATATGGTTGAATGCCAATAATATTCCATTCACCACAAATGAAGACATCATTAAACATCCCGAAGTGATACAGATGTTTGAAGAATTGGTAGAAAGTATTAATCCTTCTTTTAATCATGTAGAGCAGGTAAAGAAATTTGAATTGTTACCGCGTGAATGGAGTGTAGAGACGGGAGAGATGACACCCAAGATGAGTTTAAAAAGAAAAGTGATCATGGAAAAGTATAAAGCGGCATTGGACAGAATCTATTCTTAGAAAAATAAAAGGCTTCAAATATTTGAAGCCTTTTATTTTTTATTCTATTCCCGGTTGTTTTAATATCCAGCCTGTTTTCTTTTTTTCATCATCCACCATTTGTTTTACATCGGCCAATAGTTTTTTGGCATTATACACAATGCCATCTTTAATAGTATATAACACACCACCTGTTCTTACCACTTTATTATCATTCGTTAATTCAATGGCACCCGTACCGTACAACACCTGTAAATTCTTTAAAGGATTTGCATTGATGATAATGATATCAGCCAGCTTACCTGTTTCAACAGTTCCTATTTCTTTATCGGCTCCCAATGCCTGCGCAGCATATAAGGTAGCAGAACGAATGACTTCGAGCGGATGAAAACCTGCTTCACGCAATAATTCCAATTCTCTGATATAACCGAATCCATAGGTTTGATAAATGAATCCGTTATCACTTCCTGCGGTTACCCTGCCGCCGCGGTTTTTATATTCGTTTACAAAAGTCATCCATAAACGATAATTTTCTTTCCATGCAACTTCCTGTTCTGTTCCCCAGTTATGCCAGTATGATCCATGTGATTGTCTGCTGGGTTCATAAAATTTCCACAAAGATGGAAGTGTATATGTTTCATGCCACTCTGCTCTTCTCGCTCTTTGCAGGTCACGATTGGCATCGTAAATATTGAATGTGGGATCGAGCGTAAAATCCAATGCCAGCAATTCATTCATTACTTTATTCCAATGTTCTGAATAAGGTGCAGCAGCTTGTTTCCACAGTTTCCCCGCTTCTTCAAAACGATTTTGTTCATCGGTATAATTATAATCCAACGGAAAATTCTGTATCGTTTTATCCGTGAACAATGCTTCGGGTAAACCATACCAATGTTCCATGCTCGTCATGCCAGCACGGGCAGAATTCAATACATTCCATCTTGCCACATCTGTTTGTGCATGATGACAACAAGAACGTAATCCCAACTTTTTATTTTCACGAATAGCAGCATCCATCACTTCGGGTGGCGCACCAAAAAATTTTATCCCGTCAGCGCCATTCTTTGCATTTTGTTGTACCCATGCCCTTGCATCATCACCTGTAACGATAGGCGTTTTACTTCCCATGCCAAAAGCAGTGTATGCAAAAATTCTGGGTGCAGTAATTTGGTTAGCTGCACTTTTTTTCTTTTCATCCAATACCCAATCCAAACCGTTGCCGCATGATGGATCTCGAATGGTTGTGATGCCATGTGCCATCCATAATTTAAAAACATACTCTGCTGGTGTGCCTTGTTCAACACCACCAATGTGTCCATGCATATCGATCAATCCGGGCAATGCATACATGCCATCACAATTAATTTCCTTTCCGCCTTCCTTTAATTTGGGTCTTCTGTCGGGATTAATGGGCGCACCTGTTGCACCAACGGTTACAATTTTTGTGATACGGTTTTGTTCGATCACAATATCAACAGGACCTATAGGCGGCGCACCGGTGCCATTCACTAATACAACACCGCGAATGATGAGTTGTGTGTAAGGACCATCACCTTCTTTTTTTTCAGGTGCTTTTTGAATTTGAGCGAAACAAAAAATGAATGATAACGTACAGGCAATTGCGAGTAAATATTTTTTCATGGTAATTGATTGGAAGATGAATATACAAAGTTTGTTCATGAAAAAGAACGATTGCATTTCTTCTGTTGAATCCTTACATTTGGATAAAACCAAGACTATGCAATTGATAACATACATCAACTACAAAAAGATCGTTTTCTTTTTTTCTGTGCTGCTTTTTTGCTGCATCATTCATTCTGATCTAAGTGCGCAAAAAAAATACGATGAAAAATTTATTGAAGCCTTAAAAAAAGAAGCGCTCAGTTCTGTTGCATCAAAAGAAAAAGGCGTACAGGAAATGATCGATATGGTTTTCAGTTTTGGTGAACTGGGTTTTCAGGAGTTTGAAACATCAAAATACTTAACAGGTGTTTTAGAAAAAAATGGTTTTGCTGTTGAAAAGGGAATTGCAGGTGTACCAACAGCATGGATGGCAAAATGGGGAAGCGGCAGTCCGGTGATCGCATTGGGCAGTGATCTGGATTGTATCCCCAAAGCGTCTCAAAAACCGGGAGTAGCTTATAAAGACCCGATCGTGGAAGGAGCACCGGGACATGGTGAGGGACATAACAGCGGACAATCGGTGATCATTTTTGCAGCCATCGCTGTAAAAGAGATCATGGAAAAAAATAAGATACCCGGCACTATTATTATCTGGCCCGGTGTTGCAGAAGAATTGGTGGGAACAAAAGCCTGGTATATACGCGATGGTTATTTTAAAAATGTGGATGCCTGCATCTTTACGCATGTAAACGGAGATTTTTCTTGTGATTATGGTGATGCAGGAAACAATGGATTGGTGTCTGTAAAATTTTCTTTTGAAGGTGATGCGGCACATGCTGCAGGTGCACCTTGGCGTGGCAAGAGTGCATTGGATGCGGTTGAATTAATGGATGTTGGTTGGAATTTTAAAAGAGAACATTTGAAACCAACACAACGTTCGCATTATGTGATCACTGATGGAGGCGATCAACCGAATGTTGTTCCATCACAGGCAAGTGTTTGGTATTATTTTCGGGAAAGAACCTATGATGATATAAAAAGTATGTATGAATCCGGAATTAAGATGGCACAGGGTGCTGCATTGATGACTGATACTAAATTCAAGTATCAAATTTTAGGAACTGCATGGCCGGGATTTTTTAATAAACCTTTGGGAGAAGCATTGCATGCCAATATCATGAAAGTTGGCATGCCTGAGTGGAGTGATGCCGATCAGCAGTTAGCGAAAGCAACACAAAAATTAATGGAAGCACCCAAGAAAGATCAAAACGGAAAAGAGATCAATGGATTAAGAACGACGATCGACACATTGAAAGGTTCTGTGCAATTCAGTTGGGGCGGCGGTTCTGACGACATTGCTGATATCGCATGGAATGTACCAACGATCGTTCTGTATTATCCTGCAAATATTCCCGGATTAAAAGGACATCATTGGGGCAATGCGATCGCAATGGCTACACCTATTGCACACAAAGGTTCATTGGCCGGTGCAAAAGCAACTGCATTGACATTGATCGATCTCTTCACCAATCCGAAGATCGTTGCGGATGCAAAAGACTATTTTACGAATGTGCAAACCAAAGATGTAAAGTATAAACCCTTTATTACAAAAGATGATCCACCGGCAACTTATCTGAATAAAGAAACGATGGAGAAGTATCGTGAGCAGATGAAAAAATATTATTACGATCCATCCAAATACAAAACTTATTTAGAACAGTTGGGAATTACTTATCCAACATTGGAGAAAAAATAAACATTGCATTTTATCAAGCGAATTTATAAATATGATTTGCCTTCGAGAGCCTCAGGCTGACAGCTTACTGTCATATTGAGGCTCTCGAAATATAGACAGTAAGCTGTCAGAATATTTGAATGATCTTCTTTAACCGAAAATACTTTTTACAGTTCCGCCATCAACGGTGATGGTTTCTCCGGTGATGAATTTTGAAACCGGACTTAATAACCAAACAGCGAGCGATGCAAAATCTTTCGCATCACCCAATGCACCTGTTGGCATTTGTTCGATCCCTTCTTTGCGAACCTGTTCAAGTGGCAAGCCTGTTTGTTCACTTTTCTTTACATGCAATCTTGTGATAGCAGGTGTATCATGAGCACCGGGTGCAATGATGTTGAGTGTAACACCTGACTTTGAAATTTCCTGCGAGAATGTTTTTGCAAAACCTATCACTGCTAATCTCAAAGAATTACTCAACACTAAATTTTCGATGGGTTGTTTAACAGATGAACTTTCTAAAAATAAAATACGCCCATATTTTTTATCCATCATTTTCGGAACAAAAGCTTGTGTGAGTGCTACTTTCCAGCGAAGGATATTCTTGTAAGCATCGTCCCAATCGTTCAATGTTGTTTCTAAAACTGTTTTGGCGGGAGGTCCTCCTGCATTTACTAAAATGCCGTGCAGTTGACGGTCACCCACAATTTTTATTAATTCATTGATTGAATTTTCTTTCGAAAGATCACCCGAAAAAATTTCCATTTGTGATGGAGCTGTTGATTGAAAAGTTTTTAATTTTTCTTCATCTCTCGCCACTGCAATGATGTTCGCTCCTTCAGCGATCAATGCTTCGGCAACTGCTTTACCCAATCCGCTGGTAGCACCGCCCACAATGAATAACTGATCTTTGATTTGAATATCCATGAATATTTTATTTTGAAGTAAGATGATTTGTTTCAATAAAATGAATAAGCTGATCTGCCATTTCCTGTTGATGTTTTATTCTCGGATGCCCTTTCGATGAACAAACAGGAAAAAAATAAGTAAACATTTTTGAATCATTCAGTTCAGTAACGGCTTTCTTTACATAGCCCGGCCAGGGTGAACCTGTTCTTGTAATATCCATCGCACCTAAAGCACAAATGATGGTTGCATTCGGATATGTTTTTCTGATACCATACACAAAATTTTTATAAGCATTAATAATAAATGTTGAATCCGGCGCTTTGGTACCGAATATTCTTTTAAATTCAGGATTGTTCGGTTGTGTTACGATCCAACTGTCGTTTTGAAAAAGATTGATCACAACAATATCCGGAGTATACGATGAAAAATCCCAGTAAGTATCTCTAGTATTGGCATTTAATTTATCGAACACATCAGGCATGGTAAAAGGAAACCAACTCACCATGATACCGATGCCGCTTACGGCAGTATTATGATTGGCTGCATTGAAATGCCTTGCAGTGAGAGAGGCGTAAGACAAATAATTGTTTTCAAATTTTGCATCACCGGAATCGCCGGTTGAATCTTCAATGGCATAACCACAAGTGATGCTGTTACCGAAAAATTCCATCTTTACATTTTTCTCTATCGGCGGTAATAAATTAGTAAAACCGTCAAACATAAATCCGTAAAGATCTGTATTGCCCCATTTCGATTCTGTTCTTTTAAATAATTCAACTTTATGTACGCCCTTTGCAAGAGATGTTGCCAATGTGTAATATTTTTTAGAACTATCTACCAATAGTTTTGATACCTGTTGATCATCCACAATTACATTGTAAGTGTTTTTGCCGGTTTGATCTTTCAGCAAAGCTTTGATCTCTGTTCCTTCAAAACGAAGAGTAACAGAACTGCCCGGCCAGGAGAGAACGGCAATAGAATCGGGAGTATGACCGATCCTTCCTTCATATTGAATATTAGGATTGACAGACGAAATAAAAACCCTTGATTGTGCAATTGTAAAATGAAAAGAGAAAATAAAAACTGCAGATAACAACTTGCGCATAAAATTATTTTTGTGATGAAGCAATTCTTCATTTATTTGTCACATACTAAACTACAACTTAAAAGAATGATTGCCGAAATCAATAATCAAAGTTATATTTGAACGTACTGAAAATGACAATCAGAAAATATTTAGTTTTGAATAAAGCAACAAAATTTCTGTTTATCCTGATGAGGAAAACTAATAAAATGACTATGAAAAAAATAATAGGGATGGCCGGATTGATGATTTTGGGTGTATCGGCTTTTTCGCAGGATCAATCGCAACAAAAACCTATTCCGATCGACGTAAAAAATAAATCGCTCGACGTAAAAATTTCCAACAAAAAAATACCTGTCGTTGTTTTTAATAATACGGTGCCTTTAAACGTACATATTGCAGATAGTATATTGAATGTGCATATCATCGAGTCGGTTGACAGTTCAAAAAAAATATTTTCTTTTGTAAGAACGGAGAATGTAACGAATGCTATGTTGCTTGTTCCAAAACAGGGGTATGAAATAGTGATAGAATACATCGGATATGAAGGAGTGGATCAAACAGGAAAACTGCAATTGGCAACGAAAGCATTTTTATCTTATTATAATCATCCTACTGTTGCTGTTAGTGATCCTCCTGCGGCACAATTTCCGGTGGCAGCGGGCAATTGTAATATTCTTATCAAACAGGGAAATGCTGCCCGCATCAATGTTGTATTGCCGGATGAATTAAAAGGCAGTGGCTCTATTTATGTTTACGGTCATCAGCGAAAAGCGAATGCAAGCGATTATATCGAGTAGATCATCAAATCATATTATTAATAAAAAAAGCTTTGCTATTTCAGCAAGGCTTTTTTATTAAATGAACCGACCGATAAGGATTTGACTTTTGACTAATTTTACATTACATAAACAAAGCCATGAAGTTCAGGAAATTTGGAAATACAGATCTATTGGTAAGTGAGATAGGATTTGGCGCATGGGCAATTGGTGGCGGTGCCATGATAGGAAACACAGCGATCGGATGGGGTGATGCCGATACTAATATTTCCAAAGAGGCAATTTATAGATCAATTGAACAGGGAATTAATTTTTTTGATACGGCTGATATTTACGGTCTTGGATTTTCAGAAGAACTGATCGGTGAAACGATCGGTGACAGAAAAGATCTGATCATTGCAACCAAAGTTGGAAATACGGCAAGAGAAAATAAATTCACATTCGATTACAGCAAAGAATATATTTTGAAAGCCTGTGAAATGAGTTTGAAAAGATTGAAACGGGAATCGATTGATTACTATCAGTTACATACCGCAAGGTTATCTCATTTGCAACAGGGCGATTGCATCGAAGCCATGCAATTATTACAGCAAAAAGGATTGATCAGGTACTGGGGATTGTCATTGAATACATTTGAACCTTTTCCTGAAGCAGATTATCTGATTGAAAATAATATTGGCAATGGATTTCAGTTGGTATTAAACCTGCTCAATCAAAAAGCGTTGCCGCTTTTACAGAAAGCTGCATCAGCCGGATACGGTATCATTGCAAGAATGCCGTTGCAATTCGGTTTGCTGACCGGAAAGTTTGATGCCGGTGTTCATTTTTCGGACAATGATCATCGAAAAAAAAGACTCACAAAAGAGATAGTAGATATTTGTAATGCTCATCTGCAAACCGTTTGGCTGCTTTGCAAAAAATATAATATCACTAAAACAGAATTAGCGCTTAGTTATATTTTAAGTTATAAAGAAATTTCTACGATCATATCCGGAATAAGAACACCCAAACAAGCTGAATTAAACACAAAAGGATTGATAAGATTATCAAATGAAGATTTGGAATTCATTGAAGAATTGGGGAAATCTGAATTTGTAGAAGTGATGGATCTTATTCAAAGACAAGAAGGGTAAAAATATTTTTATTGATCCAATGAATGTAAATCAATTGAAATGCTTGTATCAAAAGTTATTGTGTGTGATTTTTAGAATACGCGACTTTTAAACGATCTGTACCATCCTTAAAGCATACCAAGATGAAAAAATTGATCATCTTCACGATCGCGGCTGTATTTGCAACTGTATGTTCTGCACAAACCAATACCAAGAATGAAAAAGCTGCAGCTCCGAAAATAAGATTTACCTGCCCGGTGCATCATGATATTATTCGTGAGGCTGCAGGCAAATGCCCTAAATGCGGAACGGATTTGATTGCCATGAGCCCTTCCATAAAATATGTTTGCCCGGTACATCCTAATGTGATAAGCCGACTGCCGGGTAAATGCCCTAAATGCGGAATGGCATTGGTGGAAAAGAAAAATAAATAAGCGATCAACAAGAACAGTTAATTTTTGGACATCAACTTATATCAAACTTGTTTAAACTGTTGATGACGGCAAAGAAAACCGGTTATGATGCAAACCTTTATGCTCTTTGCGTTTTCTTCTTTGTGGCCTTACAAAGCAATGTATATACTTCATCTCCTGTTTTTCCCTGTTTCAGTAACTGCATCGCCATTCCGGTTAAGCGTCGGTAAAAGCGGTAATCTTTCTGCTGCATAGGTAATTGCCGGTATACTTTTGAGGCTGTCCGGGAAGCCGATGCCAGCAACCCGGCATATTGCATGGTAGCAACAAAAGCGGGGTCTTTCTTTACACGTTTGCCCGTAAGGCTGCTTTTGCCGCGTACATAGTATTTCCCCTCCATCCGGTAAAACTGGAGGTTATCGATACAGCCTGTGATACAATAGGGTCCTGTTTGTTTTGCCATGCTTCAATTTACAACATATTTTCATATACAAAAAATATGGAGGGTGTTTTTTGTAAACAGCTACTTCCGGCCGTGTCCTTTTGAAACTGCTTTCGGGACTCTTATAAAACACGAGATACTGCGCTTTAAATAGGGCGTATATAAGACGATAGGTAGGCTTTAGGTGGGAGTATGTATAAGGAAAGCAGCTTGGGGAATGTTTTATACCGGCAGGAAACAGATAAAAAAACAGTATTGCGGTTACATTTTTTCTTGCTTCATTTTGTATTGAAATAAGTTCATTATTAACCTTTCGCAAAGTTTTGGCTTTATGTAAAATGGTTACAGGCGGTTTGATGGTAACTTGTATCAATTAGTTGATCATGAAGAAAATATTATTCTTTGCGTTTCTGTTTTTAATGGATCGATCCTTTGCACAGGTAACAAATACCGGCAGTAAGATCAGTGTGAAAGACGCACAGGAAATCTTAGCGCATCATAATAAAGTAAGAAAAAAAGTTGGCAGCCCTGCATTAATTTGGAGTACAAAATTAGCAGCGTATGCACAGTCATGGGCAGATCATCTGGCAAATGAAAATAATTGTGAAATAGAACATCGGGCAGTTTGCGGGGAAGATGGTAAAACCTATGGTGAGAATATTTTTTGGGGAAGCTCGGCAACATCGTTTAAACCGATTGATGCTTCTTTATCTTGGTATAGTGAAATAAAAAAATATGCGTACGCGAAATTGAATGGTAGCAACTGGCATAATACCGGACATTACACACAAATGGTTTGGAAGAATACAAAGGAAATGGGAGTAGGTGTTGCGGTCTGTCCTAATGGCGCCATCATTATTGTTGCCAATTATTATCCCGCAGGTAATTATATGGGGCAATACCCGTATTAATAAAGTTCGAAAATAAGTTGTAGTGTCTTGATCGTTTACTTCAAATAAAAAATACTTTCAACACGAATTAAGAAAATATATTTATGTAGCACGTACAAGAATAGACCTTCTACAACGATCAATTAATTAAGATTTCTATATTCATTGGGAGATAATCCAACTCTTTGCTTAAACAGTCGTGTAAAATGCTGAGGATATTTAAAACCTAATTCATAAGCTACTTCGCTGATGGATTTATCTATATTAAAAATCCGTTCTTTGGCAACATCAATTACTTTTGATTGGATATATTCCTGAGCAGATTTTCCGGTTTCTTTCTTGATCAGATCACCAAAGTAATTGGGCGACAAATTCAGTTCATCGGCACAATAAGCAACAGATGGTAAACCTATATTTTGTGGCATATCAGACGAGTAATAGTTGTTCAATAACGCTTCAAATTTTTCTAAAATCCCTTTGTGACTATTATCTCTGGTAATGAACTGGCGGTCGTAAAACCGGATACAATAATTTAGAAAGAGTTCTATGTTGGATGCTATCAATGTTTTACTATGCTTATCAATTGATTGTTCCAATTCATATCGAATTTTACTAAAACAATCTAATACAATCTGCTTTTCCTTTTCTGAAAGATGCAATGCTTCATTCACATCATACGAAAAGAAAGAATAGTCTTGGATATGTTTCCCTAATGAAGTGCCTTTTATCAAATCCGGATGAAACAGCAAAGCCCAGCCTTTCGGTTCAAATGTTTTTACCTTAGTCTGAACACCCATTACCTGACCGGGTGCAATAAATACCAATGTTCCTTCCTGATAATCATAATTATTTCGTCCATACTTTAGTTCACCACAATTCAACTCCTTCAGGTACACTGCATATAATCCAAAATTGAAAGTTTTTGCAGGCATCGATTTCGCTTTGGATAAATCAATTACCGATACTAAAGGGTGCAGTGTTTCTACGCCTCTAATTTTATTGTATACCGCCACAGTTTCTAATTTGAATATCTCTTCCATAACAGGTATTATTTTCTGATACAAATCTAAACGTTCTGATGGACCTGCACATATTCAGAAAACCATTTCAGTAATAATGGTAAGTAAAGCAGTGATCTGTATACCATCTTCCAAATTTATTGTACTAACCTTTGCTGTAGAAAATTATTGATGTCGTTCAGGCATCAAAAACAATTAAAAAAATGACAATGCAAAAAAGAAAATTAGGGAAAAGCGGTCTTGAAGTATCTGCTTTAGGATTAGGTTGTATGGGATTGAGTTATGGCTACGGTCCTGCAACTGATAAACAAGAAGCCATCAAATTAATTCACAAAGCTTTTGACTTGGGTGTTACTTTTTTTGATAGTGCCGAAGCGTATGGTCCGTTTATTAATGAAGAATTATTGGGAGAAGCAGTAGCACCATTTCGTAACCAAGTAGTATTGGCTACCAAATTTGGTTTTAAAGAAGGCAAAGTGGATTTAGGGATGGATGGCACACCTGAAAATATTCGCAATGTTGCAGAAGCTGCATTGAAAAGATTGAAAACAGATGTTATTGATTTATTTTATCAGCACAGAGTTGATCCTAATGTCCCGATTGAAGATGTTGCCGAAACAATTAAAGAATTAATTAAAGAAGGCAAGATAAAACATTGGGGACTTTCAGAAGCCAGTGCACAAACTATTCGCAAAGCACATGCTGTACAACCTCTTGCGGCTTTACAAAGTGAATATTCGTTATGGTGGAGAGAGCCGGAGCAAGAAATAATTCCAACATTAGAAGAATTAGGAATTGGATTTGTTCCTTTCAGTCCATTAGGCAAAGGTTTTTTAACAGGTGCAATTAATGATAATACAAAATTTGACAGCACAGATTTTAGAAATATAGTACCCCGTTTTTCGGATGAAAACAGAAAGCTTAATCAGGTTTTTGTTGACTTATTAAAATCTATCGCGGTAGAAAAAAACGCTACTCCTGCTCAAATTGCATTGGCATGGTTATTAGCGCAAAAATCTTGGATAGTACCCATTCCGGGAACAACAAAAGAACACAGATTAATTGAAAATATGGGAGCAGCGTCAATTGTTTTATCAAAGTCAGATTTAGAAAACATTGAAGCGGCTGCTTCAAAAATTACAGTACAAGGTGCGAGGTATCCGCAGCATCTGCAAAGCCGAGTTGGAAAATAATCTATACTAATGAGTGATTATTATTTTATTAAGACATAAACAACAAAACCCTTAGGCATTAAGGGTTTTATGTTATCACGTGGTCCCGACAAGAATCGAACTTGTATCTAAAGTTTAGGAAACTTCTATTCTTTTTACTTTAATCAATATAGTTGATAATCAATTAATTAATTCAAAATTTGTGTAGGTAACTGTGTAGGTAAATTGGGTTTTGCTGCACACGGTGCTGCACAGATAAATTTTCCCAAATAAACGTTCGATGTTGAGTTTATGGTACTTTGATTAATGAAACGTTTTTTTGGGAAAATGAGGGTTATTTAAAGCCATAATTTCTTCAAAAAATATGCTGTTCCCAAAAAAGTCTCACAAAAGGAAGGTTTATTTGAGACGCAGAAATCCCTTCTTAAAGAAAAAGCCACAAGAAACTTGTAGCTTTTTAATAAATACTGTAGTAATATATTAATTATTGTTTCATCATTTTTTTGGCCATTGGAAATAGAATATTATTTTCTATATGCACATGCTGATGCAGATCTTCCTCAAAAGCTTTTAACTCTTCTAAACAAACTTTATGTGTTGTGCATGCTGTTTCAGGAGCTGTATAATGATTAGTAAGATCTCTGATAGCAAACATTAATTGACCGGCATTATCGTGTTCAGTCTCCATCACCAATACGGGACCATCAATAAAACTTGGTGCAAATGCCTGATGGGCATTATTTTCAACAGCAGCAACCAATTCTTTTATTCTGGGAAAGAGGATCATTTCTTCTTTCTGCATATGTGGTAATAACTCTTCACGAACGGCTGCAAACAATTGCAATACTTGCTGCATATTCGGATATTTATCACCGTGTTTGGTCACTACCTTTTCGATATGATTAAAGATGGTTGGTATAGAATTCTTTACATAAAAATGATGATGGATCAGGATATAAGAGATCAGTTGTTCGGCATTCATCTCTGTAAAGGGCATCTGAGGCTTTGTGGGCGCTGTTTGCTGCATCTCTTCTATGAGGCTGTCGATGTCCAGCGCTTTTTCTGTGCATACTTCTGTTAATGTTTTACCGCCGCGACAACAAAAGTCAAGACTGTATTTTTCTAACACAGGGATCACTTCATGATGTTCTAATGCAATACTTTTTAAAGTTTGTTGTTTGATATTTTCCATGATGTTTAATTTTTAACAAAGTTGCTACGAGTATTTTTTGAAGCTTATGATTCAAATCATCTTGCAATAAATAATTGCATTATCTGAACCTGTTTTTAAAATGGCATAGTTTAACATTCATGATAAAAATGCCACTAAACATGATCAAGGCTATACAGAATAATATTTCATTTATAAATGGAATACCCGTATAAGCCAGCGCTGCAACTCCCTGTATCATCAAAAACAACTCATTGATAATAATACCTGAAATAAATATGAAAAGGCCTTTCCTGAAACCTTTACCAACAGATAGTATTTCTAACGAAAGAATATATCCTAGAAGAAAAATGCTCGTAACACCCAACAAAACAAGGTGCAGATAGCCAATTACAATGGGCCTGAAACCAAAAGCCAACTGACTGAGTGAGGGAATAGTAGAAACCAACTGCAGCATTAATTTTATCGTTAAAGCAATTCCGGAAAGCAATAATAACCATCTTCCCTGTTCAGAAAAAAACGATTGTATGGCAAGTATATTTTTTAGCATGAGCTTTACTAAAAATACCCAGCTGATCAATTGTGTAATTGCAGCAAACACAACAAAGCAGTAGATAAAAAAAGGAATAGGCATCCATAATGCTGATAAAAAGTATGCCGGCGTACAAGCTATACAAAACAACCAAAAAATAATTCGTAATTGTTTTCTGATGGCATCTATTTTTTCTAATTGTGAAATAAGTAAACCCATGCCAGCAAAAAAGAACCAACCGTTGTATTGAAAATGTAGGAAAAAATATACGGCGCCTAATTGAAAATTTTGATTCGCGGTCCGGCTTGCCATTATAAAAGCGAGAGAAAAAGCACCCAGCGATGAAAAGACATTAAACAACAAAGCTGCTTTAAACCATAGAAAACTGATAAACTTATGCTCAATTCTGTTTAGATACTTCCAGAATTTTATGGCAAAGAAATATGAATTGATGATAGACAATGTAGAAAAACTTATAGAAACAAATCCATAACCCTGCACGGGGAAACTAAGTAACATGCCATAAGCCGTCAGCAGATTACCCCATAAGAGCCAACGGTATTGTTTAAAGACAGCTTCACTTTTATATTTAGAAAGCTGATGCACTAATAAAACCATCAGTGCCTGCGAGATCCAACCGGAAAAAGCAAAATGAGAATGCCCATGTAACAAATGTTTCTGATCGATAAATGGCAGTGAAAATGCTATTTTATAACGAAGTATAACACCGATGGTTGCTACAAGCAGTAAATTAAAGATTGAAATGCGCAACCAATTACGCAGAGAAA
>Ga0316225_1000480_pt1 | contig 50524 bp, 47 predicted proteins | sample TBH18015metaG_FD_206010 | JGI IMG/M metagenome (GOLD analysis project Ga0316225, IMG submission 206010) | Freshwater microbial communities from Trout Bog Lake, Wisconsin, USA - TBH18015 | ecosystem: Environmental > Aquatic > Freshwater > Lake > Hypolimnion/Profundal zone | place: USA: Wisconsin... | reverse complement strand
CCGTCCAGTCCGCCGACATCCAGCGGCCCCACTGCGAGCTGAAGTACCGCGCCCCAAAGTCGTCCAGGTTCGACTCCGCGTCCCGCGGCTTGCCGGTAAAGAAGTGAGGGCTCACGTCGCAACTGCCTGCCTTCTGCACATTGTCGCCGAAGGGCTGGCTGGTGATCCACTCGCAGACGCTCCCCGCCCAGTTGCTCCGCGCGCGCTCTGCGTTGGCGCGGGCTAGAGGAGCTCGGGCGCGAGGAGGTCGGCGATGGTTTCACGGCGGCGAATGAGCCGTGATCTGTTTTTCTCTACGAGCACTTCAGCAGGGCGGAGGCGGGTGTTGTAGTTGGAGCTTTGCGCCATGCCATAGGCGCCGGCGTCAAGCAGCGCCACCAGGTCGCCGGGCTCGATGGGCGGGAGCTTGCGGTCGCGGGCAAAGAAGTCGCCGGTCTCGCAGACGGGGCCGACGACATCGACGATGCGCGGCTTGCCTGCCCTGGGGCGCACGGGCACAATCTCGTGATGGGCCTGGTAGAGCGCGGGGCGGATGAGATCGTTCATGGCCGCGTCTGTGATGACGAAGGTCTTTTTGCCGTTGCGTTTGACCTGGAGCACACGGGCGACGAGAGCGCCGGCCTGGGCAACGAGGAAGCGGCCCGGCTCAATCAAGAGGCGGCCCTCGAAGCCGCGGAGCGCCTTGCCGATGGCGGCGGCATACTCCTGGACCTTGGCCGCGGCGTCGAAGTTGCCGGCATGGTAGTCAATGCCCAGGCCTCCGCCGGCATCGACGGAGCGGAGCACGATGCCCTGGCGGGCGAGTTGACGCAGGAGCTTGCTGACGCGCTGCATGGCCGCGCCAAAGGGCTCGGCGGAGCGAATCTGGGAGCCGATGTGGACGCTGACTCCATGGGGCTGAAGCCAGCGGTTGGCGGCGGCAGACTTGTAGATTCCGAGCGCCTGGCGAATGTCGATGCCAAACTTGTGTTCGCGCAGGCCGGTGGAGATGTAGGGATGGGTCTCGGCAAAGACGTCAGGGTTGACGCGCAGGGCGAAGCGGGCTTTGGTTTTGAGCTTGCGGGCGCGGGCGGCGAGCAGGGTGAGTTCGGCTTCGCTTTCCACATTGAACTCGAGGATGCCGGCTTCAAGGGCGAGATCGATCTCGGCGGCTGTTTTGCCGACGCCGGAGTAGACGACGCGATTGGCAGCCTCGGGGGCCGCGGCCAGGACGCGTTGCAGCTCGCCGCCGGAGACGATGTCAAAGCCGGCTCCGCGATCGGCAAGCAGCTTGAGGATGGCGAGGGCCGAGTTGGCTTTGACCGCGTAGCAGACCAGGTGGTCGCGGCCCGCCAGCGCCTGCTGAAAAAGGCCAAGGCGCTCGACGATCTGGTCAGCGGAGTAGACATAGAGCGGCGTGCCGAAGCGGCGGGCAAGCGACTCCAGGGAGACGCCGGCACAATGGAGGGCGCTCTGCGGCAGCGGATGATGAAAGGGGCGCGGGGACGGGCTCGGCGAGGTGGTCAAGATGGGGATCCGAAAGTGAAGATGCTCTCTTGAGCCTACAGCATTCCGGGCAACTGATTGGGCGGGACGGTCAGTCTTCAGGCTGGCGCAGCCACTCGGCCAGGAGCGAGGCAACCTTGCCGGGCTGCTCATAGGCGGCGAAGTGGCCGGCATCGGGCAGCAGGTGGAACTCGCAACCGCCGGGCGCGGCCTGGAAGGCCTGCATCTCAGCGGCGGTGACGCCGGGGTCTTCTCCGCCGGCGATGGCGAGGATGGGCGCATCGATGGTGGCGATGGTGGGCACGGAGTCAGGCCGTGTGGCGAGGCCTGCCTGAACGGCAACCAGGGCTTCAGGCGAGAGCGTCATGTGGGAGCGCAACTCGGCGACGATGTGCGGACTGCGTTCGCGGGCGGTTGCGCCGATGAGGGTCTGCGTCATGCCGTCAAAGATTGCGCTGCTGGCTCCGTTGCGGGCCTGGGCGATGGTTGCGGCGCGGCGGGCAAGGTTAGCCTCGGCGTCGGGCTGGGCCTTGGAGCAGACGAAGGCCAGGCCGTTGATGCGCGAAGGGGCCTGACGCCACAGCTCAAGCAGCACGTAGCCGCCGATGGAGCAGCCGGCAAAGACAGCTTCAGGCACGGCAAGATGATCGAGAAGCTCGATGATATCTGCCGCTAACTGGGCCATGGTCAGGACGGGGGCATCGGGAACGAGAGAGAAACCGCCCACGGGCAGAGTCTTGCCCAACTCGGATGCGCCATGGCCGCGCAGATCGGGAACGATGGCCCGGACTCCGGCCAGGTCATCGATCATGGGCCGCCAGTATTCGCCGTCGAGCGGGGTGGGGTGAAGAAAGACCACCGGGAGACCTGTGCCGGTATCCCGAAAAGCGAGCCGCGCTCCAGCCGATACGAAGGTACGCCTCATGTCCTGGTAAGCCTCATACCTTAGGAGGATACTCTCCCGGGAACTCGACCGACTGCTCGGGGATGCCGATCCAGCCGGCCAGGTAGGCCACGCCGACAAACCCACCGGAGAAGAAGAAGCCGAGGACGGTGAGGATGCGAACCAGCGCCACATCCCAACCGTTGGCCTGCGCCAGGGCCAGGCAAACGCCGGCAATCTGACGGCCCACGATGGGCCGGACGAGCGGGCGGCCGGGCATAGACTGCGCCACGGGAATAACCGCGCCGCAATTGGAGCAGAACCGCGCGCTGGGAGGTAAGCCCGTCCCGCATTGATGACAAAATACAGCCATAGTCGATGCCTCCTCTGGAACTACCCAACCAATCACAGAATACGAAGACTGCAGGGCAGCAGTTCCCCTGGTGCGGCGAGGCCGCCCCTTTCAGTTGCCCTGGTAGGGGTTGCGGAGATGCCTTCTTGCGGTGTCAGCGCGCGAGGTGTCGGGTCCGCTGGCGATGGCAGCTCGATAGTCGTTGACAGCCAACTGGCGCTCGGCGTTCAGGTCATGGCACTCTCCGGCAGCCAGCAGCGACCGGATTTTGAGCTCCGGGCCTACGTTGCGGGTAAAGGCGGCCTGCTCGTAAGCCTGCGCCGCCTCGGCAAAGTGGCGCTGGCCGCGCAGCGCATCGCCGAGGCCAAAGTAGGCCAGTTCCATGCGCGCCTCGGCAAAGTAGCCGGGTTTTGCGGCGTTGGCGACAATCTCTCGATAGGCAGCCACGGCGCCCATGCCCTCGCCGGCATCCTTGCGCAGGTTGGCTTCTTCCAGGCAGAAGAGAAAATCGTGCGGATAGAGGTTTTTCATTCCGCGCACCATCTGAATCGCCTCCTTGTAACGCGCTTCGCGGCGCAGGAACAAAGCAATCACCGTGCGCGCTTCCAATTGGGTGACCACGCCGCGGTTGCCCGCGTCATAGAGCATCTCAAGGCCGCGGGTTTTTGACCCGGTGATGCCGGCGAAACCAATCAGCAGCTTGAAGGGCCAGGGCAGCGCGCCCACCACGTACTCGTAGACGCCCACCACCAGCTTTGCGTCCACATAGTTGGGGTCGAGTTCGAGGGCGTGCGCGCAATCCTCCCGGGCCTTGATGGCGAGACGGAAGCCAGCGCCGTAGGCACGCACCACCATGGCGAGATAGGTGCATTTCAGGGCACGGGCCCAACCGCGGGCGTAGAGGGCATCCACGTCTCTGGAGTTGCGGCCAATGCGCCAGTCGGCCTCGCGGATGGTCTCGTCGGCCAGGCCCAGGATGCGATCGCGGGCCTGCGGGTCTTCGCTGGTGGCATGGCGGCCGGTGAGAAAGCCGTCATTGGCATAGAAAGTGGTATCGAGCATGTCTTGCCGGTAAAGCTCCTGGAAGACAACGGCGCCCAACAGGAAGGCCGTCGCCTGGGGGTCGCCCGGATGCGCGGCATGAAAGCGCTCAAAACGCTCTACGGCTCCGGGATAGTCCAGGTTGTAAAAGTGGACAAACGCATCGCGCACCAGCGGATCGTTGTCGAGGGGATTGAAATCGACGCCGGCGGCGCCCGCCGCGGCGGCCGCTGCCAGCAGCACGATGGCGAACAAGAGATTGCGAAGCCTGCAAATGGAGCCGGTCAGGCGCGATCGGGCGCCTTTCGCGGCATCCCGCCTTCGGCCGTCTGGCCATGGAAATCGCAAATTCATTCTTGCCCCGATCCGCCGCGACGGCGTGAAAAGGAAGTTCCCGGCTCTTTGACGTTAACCCATACCAGGGGAAGCTCGAAAATGGCCGGTCTTGCCGGCCTTGAGAGAAGAGCGCCCTGACCGTTTGCCGGCCGACCCAGGCCGTAGCCAGGAGAAGGTAAGAATGGACCGGAAAGACAAGCTGCGCTTGCTCCTGAATCAAGCTCAGTTTAATGGATTCGAGTTCCGAAGCTGGTTCTTAAGCAATATTCAGCTGGATTGGCCAGGCAGCGAACGAGCCCTGGAGACGCTGGCGGCAGAGGGGCGGCACGTTGCCTTGCTGTTTTCCCACGAATTCGCCCAAAGCTTCTGGAGATCGGGGGCGCAGATGAGCTTTCTGGTTCCGGGAATTGTGTATCCAAGGGTGACGGCGCAGGGCGAGGTTGTGCAGGTGACGCGCAAGCCGTTTACGCGGCGCACGATCAAGCCGGATGCGTGGAAGTATCATCTCCGCGAGATGGCCGCGGCTGGAGATCCGATCGGCTACCTGCTCCGGTTCCTGCCCCAACCGGACCAGTTGCAGGGTCTGGGTGTGCCTCATGCCGTGACCCAGCAGAACCGGGCCTGAATAAGGCAGCAAGCACGCGGGCCGGTGGGTGCTTTACGATTGAACCATGCCTATTCCGGATCGAATGAAACCCGCGTTTGGAAACCTCCGTACGCCGTTGTCGGACCGGATCGACGAGGCGCGCAAGCACCTGATCGTGGCCCTGGATGTTGCCGACGCAGCCAGCGCAGCCGACCTGGTGAGCCAACTGGAGAACACCTGCCACTGGTTCAAGGTGGGGCTGGAGCTGTTTGTGGCAGCCGGGCCTGCCGTGCTGGAGCCGCTGGTGGCACGCGGACACTCGGTTTTCCTGGACTTGAAGCTGTATGACATTCCCAACACGGTGGCCGGGGCGGTTCGCTCCGCGGCTGGGCTGGGTGTGCGGATGATGACGCTGCACGCCGGGGGCGGCCCGGCGATGCTGGCCGCGGCACGCGCCGCGCTGGAGGGTGTCGAGACGGCGCCGGAGCTGCTGGCCGTGACCGTGCTGACCAGCATGGATCAGGCGCAGTTGAGCGCAGCGGGCGTGGAGCGCGCGCCGGGAGCGCAGGTGGAACTGCTGGCCCGAATGGGGCTTGCGGCAGGGCTGAAGGGGTTTGTGTGTTCACCGCAGGAGGTGGCCGCACTGCGGCAGCTTACGGGGCCTGACGGCGTGCTGGTGGTGCCGGGGATTCGGCCTGCCGGGGCAGCGGTGGGCGACCAGAAGCGCATTGCCACGCCCGCCGATGCGCTGCGGGCGGGGGCCAGCTACCTGGTGGTGGGGCGGCCGATTACGCAGGCCGAGGACCCAGCCGAGGCGGCCGCTGCGATTCTGGAAGAGATGGCCGACGCGCTGTGAATTCCCTTGCCAGAGACGCGAAAAGGCCCGGCAGATTGCCGGGCCTTTTCGCGGGCTTCAGAAACCTAGTTTGAGCTTAAAGTTTCTCGTAGAAGTCGCACACAGAGCACGAGATATAAACTCCGCCAGGGATGCCGCGCTCACGGTCCTTGACGCGCTTGACGATGCGTGTCGGCTTGCTGCACTTGGGACAGTCGGTCGACTTCGTCGTGTCCATTTCCTTCTTGCGGTCACCAGTTTTGGCAATCTTGGCCATCGGTTGGGTGGTTCTCCTTCTTGGGGTTGTCTCTGCACACATCCGGCGTGCCGGGATCCCCGGCGACAAGGCTTCGTCGAGGGGTTGGCGGAGCGGACGGCTTCAACGGCGCGGTCATGGGCACAGTCCGGATTGGCTCAGGACCGTGCAGGACTCGCTGCCTTTAGTCTATAACACCGTGGCTGCCAGTTATGGCCGGCTTTGCGGGTTGACAGGCGGCTTCTTTTGCGGGTCCTGCGAGGCCGGCTCGGTTGCGGGGGCGGCAGGCTTCAGGCTGACGGGCGGCTGATCGTCGGGGACACTGTCAGGGTTTGCACCCGGCTGAAGGTCCGGCTGCTGCCTGGGGAACAGCACCGGCTTCATGACCTGCCTCTCGTGATCTTGTGTGCCCGCCTCGCCCAGGGTGGGGGGCGGAGTATTGGCACTGGGCTCTACGTCGCCCTCATGCAGCGTGCGGGGAGCGGAGTTGTCTGGCGGCATGAGGGGCGAACCATCGGTGCGCATGAGGCCCTGCACTTCATCATCCTCAAAGACCACGGGCTTCTTGCCCATCTGGGCAATCTCAACGCGGATGACGCGATTTCCGTTGATGCGCACAAACTGAACATCGTTGGGGGTCTTGCCGTAGATCCATTCATCGAAGGGCATATTGCCCAGGATTTCGTGGTACTTCATCTCCGGCTGGCCTTTGGAGTAGATGAGCATATCGGTGCTCATGCCCACCAGCACCTTGTGGTTGAGGATGGCCTCTTTGAGCTTGTCGGGCAGGGTGTCGGTAAACGCTTGCGCGGGCGTCTTGACATCAAACGAGATCAACGGGGACAGCAGCGCTTTGATTTGCGCGCCTGTCAGCTCTGGAATGCGATTTGCGAAGGTGAGGGTAACGCGGGCGCCGGTTGGCTCGGTCCCGTTGTCGCGGATGATGGGATCCATTTCGCCGGTGCCGCCGATCTGGATATGGCGCAGGAAGCGGTGCTTGCCCTCAGGACCGTCATTCAGATCGAAGACGATGTGTCCCTTTTCAATCCGGATGTCGGACAGGACGACGCGGTCACCGGGCTTCACAGAGAGCCCTTCAGTGGTGACCATGGCAAGATAGGCCTCCCCTGCCGGGGCCAGGAGGCCGTTGGCCTGAAGGGTAAGGCCCTTGCGGCCGCGAGGAAGCGGGCGCATGGCAAAACCCTGCTCTGAGCTGAGCGCCCGAATCAGCTCGATGCGGGTCTTTGGGTCAAGTTCAGAGTTGGGCAGGGCAACGTGGGTAGGCTCGACCTGCGCGAAACGCCGGTCAACGGGGGCGCCGGGCGAGTTTTTGAGGTTGCCGGTGTTTGTGTCGATGGTGATTGCCTGGGCCGCAGCCATGCCAGTGGCCGCAAGTGCCGTCAAGACAGACAAGGCCGCGACGCGGCAGCTATGGGTCACCCGGGGAATGGGGTGAGCATGCGGAACCAGTGTTTCCCTGTTCATGGGGACCTCACCTGCATGCGAACAGCTTTCAAGCAAAAGATAGACCCGTTCGAGAGGAAAAGGCAAATGGGGAGGGCGGGAAGCAGCGATGCAAAGCCCTGGCGCGGGGGGGGTGAAGCTACCGGGGCTGCCGTGAGGCATCGTTAGGGGGATTGGGCGGATAAGTCCCGGGGGATGGCTGCGGGGTGACGGGCAGAATCTGCACCAAGGTGGCCCCCGCGGGCTGGGCCGGCCCCATGGCCGCCTCATGCTGGCTGCGGGCGGCGGCGTCAAGGTCTACGGGAATGCCTGCCGGGACCAGGACTGGAGCGTTGTAGCGGAAGTCAAGATCGCGGGTGACCCTGAAGAGAAACGGGAGGGCTGCAATGAGGACGAAGAAGGCGAACCAGCTACCGTCAAGCCCATAGCCGCCGCCGGTCAGCCAGAACGATCCCATGGGGTCGCCCTGCACGACGGGCGAATGGACATTGACACCGCTGATGGCGAGGCCGAAGAGCAACGCGCGACTGGCTTTCCAGGCGAAGTTGAGGCCCCAGGAGAGAATGAGAGCCCTGGAGCGCAGGTAGGCCGTGGAAAGCAGCAGGCTGAAGGCGATGGATACGGCGATGCTGGCGTGGCTTGCGCCGGGCGTGATCGATTGCACGATGGCGTAGTAGGCCGCGAACCCCAGGGTTGCGCCCAGCGGGCCCACCGCGCTAGCAAAGCGCTGGAAACCGTAGCCGCGGAAGGCCACCTCTTCAACCAGAGCGGCCAGAGCAAAGAAAGCCACGTCGGCGACCAGCCAACACCAAGCGGCAAGGCCGGGAACGAGCACGATAGCGATTCCGCCGGCCAGCGCCATGGCCAGCACACAGACCACCGCCAGACCCCAGCCGAAGGCCAGACCCAGCGCGGCTTCAGATGGCCAACCCGGCCGGCGGCACAGGCCCTGCTCGCGGATGGGGTGCGCCTGGCGGTCGAAGACCAGGCCCATGGTCGCGTAACCCAGGATCAGCAGGCCGGCCAGAATGGCCTGTTCGAGGAGGGGATGCCACGCATCGGAGAGCAACCCCTGCGCGGCGCGCCAAGCAAACGAGCGGGCGAGGAAGAAGTAAAGGACCGCGGCGATGAATTGCAGGTAGGCACGGAAGCGGTTGATGCCGCTGGGGGGCGAGCTCATCGGCAATCCTCTGAGCTGGTGGACGACGGCTTCCCAGGCTGATTCACGAGCAAGGCTAACCTTCCGTATAGAACTGGGCGATGTTGCGGAACTTCAACTGGCGCGCGGCCACCATGGCGTCGACGGGCATGGCTTTCAAATCGGCGAGATGCTTTTTGAGCACCGTGCCGAGCAAACCTGCACCGGCTTCGTGGTCAGTGTGGATTCCGCCCTCGGGCTCGGGAATGATCTCGTCCACACAGCCGATGGCGGCAACCTCAGGGGCGGAGATGCGCATGGCTTCTGCTGCCAACTGCTTGTGGGCGGCGTCGCGCCACATGATGGCGGCGCAGGACTCGGGGGTGATGACAAAGTAGAGGGCGTTCTCAAGAATCAGCACGCGGTCACTGACGGCCAGGGCCAGAGCGCCGCCGGAGCCGCCTTCGCCGCTGATGACGGAGATGGTGGGCACGCGGAGGCGCGCCATCTCAAAGATGTTGCGGGCGATGGCCTCGGCCTGGCCGCGCTCCTCGGCTCCCAGGCCGGGATAGGCGCCGGGCAGATCAATAAAGCTGATGACGGGCCGGGCAAATTTTTCAGCGATCTTCATGCAGCGGAGGGCCTTGCGATAGCCCTCAGGATGGGGCATGCCAAAGTTGCGACGCACGCGGTCTTTGGTGCTGCCGCCTTTGCGGTTGCCGATGACCATGACTTCGTCACTGCCCAGGCGGGCCATGCCGCAGGCTACGGCCTCGTCGTCGCCAAAGGCGCGATCCCCGTGAATCTCGCTGAAATCCGTAAAAATGCGTTCGATGAAGTCCATGGGATAAGGCCGCTGGGGATGCCGCGCCCGCTCGATTCTGACCCACGCCGGAGAAATTGCCGGCGCTTCATGGGAAGTCCCTGTTTCCTGTTCGCTCATCGGTACCTGTGTTGCTCAGATTAAGGCATCTTCAGAAAACCTGTGAAGTGGCCAAGTGTGCTGCCCAGGGTTCATCCCGAGGAAGAACCCAATGCGCCGTTGCGGCCTCAGCTTGAGGCAATCCGGAAGTTGCGTTGGCGCAAGACCGTACCTGCTGATTCTACGGGTCCGGGCCGGTTGGGACAAATGAAACCTTTGCCGAGGCTGGGCAATCCCCTGGCTGTATGCTTTTCAAGCGGACAGTTCCCCGGTTTCCCGGGCCCGCTGCCGCGTACTGACTGCTGTTCCATAGGAGCCCCATGTCAAAGATGACGCGCCGCACACTTTTGCGAGACGGCAGCCTGGCCGCCTCCGCTGCCACGCTGCTGCCCGCCGGGCTGAGCAAGGCTGCCGAAGCCGAAGAGGCAGAGGCTGACCTCTTCCACGTATTCGTGTTCCATTGGAAGCCGGAGACTCCCGAGGCGCAGATTGAGCGGGCGACGAAGGAGATTCGCGCGTTTCAAGGGGTGATTCCTGGGCTGCTGGAGACACATGTGGGCGGGAACATCTCGCCCCATGCCAAGGGCTACAGCTTTGGCGGCATCATGCGGTTCAAGAGCAAGGCGGCGCTGGACGCCTATGTGCAGCATCCGGCCCACCAGGCGCTGCTGAGCTGGCTGGTTCCGCTGATCGAGCCGATCGAGCTGGATCTTTACGCTTGATGGCTTGTGCAGATGTGGCGAGTCATTGAGACCGGATCAAGTCGAGGATCAGGCTCAGCACTCCCTCAGGGGCTAAAGCCCGCAACTGTATTGCGGGTTTGGCGGCACGGCTGAAGCCGTGCCCTTTCAAAACCGCATTTCAGGTTTGGCGGTGCGCGACCAAGGGGCGCCTCGAACCGCGCACTTTTCAAAGCCGCATTGCGAGATGCTTCTAGTGGCCGACGCCTGCGTGGCTGCTGCGTTGGACGGCCAGGCGGCTGACGGCGTCGCCCTGCTTGACCATCTCCATCACGGACTGGCCTTTTTCTGCCAGCGCCCCGGTGGGACAGGCCTGCACGCATTTGCCGCAGTTGGTGCAACTGCGCGCCTTGCCCCATGCGTCCATCATGTCGCTGACGATGCGGGAATGGATTCCGCGCGAGGCGACCTCCCAGACGTTGGCTCCCTCGACTTCGGCGCAGACACGAACGCAACGCGTGCAGAGGATGCAGCGGTTGTGATCGAGGACGAAGCGCGGATGGGTCATGTCTACCTGGAGCCGCGGATTGTTGTAGGCATAGCGGACGTGGGTGATGCCCAGCGTTTGAGCCATGGCCTGCAACTCGCAGTGACCGTTGGAGACGCAGGAGGAGCAGATGTGATTGCGCTCGACCAGCAACAGCTCGACAGCCATGCGGCGATAGAGCGTGAGTTTGGCCGAGGAGGTCTTGATGGACATGCCATCCTGAATCGGCGTGGTGCAGGCGGGGAGCAGGCGGTCAGTGCCGGCCAACTCGACGACACAGACACGGCAGGCCCCCACGGCGCTGAGCCCCTTCAGGTAGCAGAGGGTTGGAATCTGCTTGCCATTGGCGCGGGCCGCCTCAAGGATGGTCTCCCCTTCATGCGCGGTCACCAGTTCGCCATCAATACGGACGGAAATCGTTTTGCTCGGCAAGGTGGAGCTCCTTTCCTATTTGGTGGCGCCGGCGGCTCGTAGATCGCAGCGCAGGCAGCGGCGGCATTCCTCGAGCGCTTCCTGCGCGCTGAGTGCGGCGACAACTTCTTGTTCGTTGCGCGCCCTGACCTTGGCGGGCAAGGAGTGGGCGGTGTGGCGGCGGCTGAGGCTGGGCTCTCCGGGCGCCTGACGGCTGTAGTCAAAGTCGGGAAAGAGGCTCTCCCAGCGAGCTTCGCCCATCAGGCGTTCGTCCATGTTGCGCGCCGCCTGCTTGCCGCATCCCATGGCGTTTGAAACATTGGAGGCGCCGGTGATTACGTCGCCGCCGGCGTAGAAGTTGGGCCGGCTCGTTTCATAAGTGAACCGGTCCACGACGATGGTGCCTTCTTCCTTGAGGGCCAGGCCGGAGGCACGGCAGAAGTCCTGGTCGAAGGTCTCGCCGACGGCCAGGATCACGCTGTCACATTCAAAGCGCTGCACCTCGTCAGTGGGGATGGGCCGCTTGCGTCCGGATTTGTCGTACTCGCCGAGGCGGGTTTTCACGATCTCGATGGCTTTCACGTTGCCGTCAGCGTCGCCGACGATGCGGTGGGGCGCAGCCAGGTAAACAAAGCGTACGCCTTCGTCTTCAGCGGCCTGGATCTCCTCGTCGATGGCCGGCATGTCTTTGCGTTCGCGGCGATAAAGGATGGTGACCTGCGCGCCCTTGCGCAGCATGGTGCGGGCCGAGTCAATGGCCGCGTTGCCGCCGCCGATGACGGCCACCCGAGCGCCCATCGCCGTGTTCTCGCCTTTGGCTACAGACTCAAGGAACGGCAGCGCAGGGTAGACGCCCTTCAGTTCGGTTCCGGGCAGGTAGAGCCACGACTCCTTCCACGTTCCGATGGAGAGAAATACCGCATCGAAGCGGTTGGCGAGGTCGTTCAAGGGCAGGTCAAAGCCGACGCGAACATTGAACTCCATCTTGACGCCGACGCCTTCAATGAGGTCGAGTTCGCGCCGGAGGACAGACTTGGGCAGCCGGTACTCGGGAATGGCAAAGCGGAGCATGCCGCCGGCCTCGCTGCGTTCCTCGAAGATGGTGACGTCGTGGCCCAGCATCGCCAGGTAGAACGCGGCGGTGAGGCCGGTGGGTCCGGAGCCGGCGACGGCGACCTTGTGGCCGGTGGCCGGCAAGCGGCGGGCGATGATGCGCTGCAACATGGGCTCGAAGAGATCGGAGAGGTAAATGGAGTCGGCCAGGAAGCGATGCACCTCGCGCATGTTCACCACTTCATCGAAGGACTGGCGGCGGCAGCGGTTGTCGCACGGGTGCTGACAGACCCGGCCCGTGGAGGCGGGCAAGGGATTGTCGAGGATCACCGACTCGAATGCATCTTCAAGGCGGCCCTCCTGGTAAAGCTCAAGGAAGCGGGGGATGTTCATGCGCAGAGGACAACTGTTTTCGCAGGGCGAGAGGGCCAGTTCCTGGCAGACGCCGGCGCGGCAACGGTGAGCGACGATGTGGTCTTCATATTCGTCGCGGAAGTGGCGGATGGTGGTAAGCACGGGGTTGGGCGCGGTCTGGCCGAGGCCGCAGAGGGAGCACTCGCGAATCATGCGGCCGAGTTCGTCGAGCAGGTTCATGTGGTCTGCGGTGCCGTTGCCCGAGGTGATCGCGTTCAGGATGCGCAATGCCTTGTTGAGGCCTACGCGGCACGGGACGCACTTGCCGCAGGATTCAGAGTGAGTGAACTCAATGAAGTAGCGGGCCACATCGACCATGCAGTTGTCTTCATCCATGACCACCATGCCGCCGGAGCCCATGATGGAGCCGATCTGCGCCAGGCTCTCGTAGTCGACGGGGGTGTCAAGCATGTCAACGGGGATGCAGCCGCCGGAGGGTCCGCCGGTCTGGACGGCTTTGACGCGGCGGCCGGGAGCGGCCCCCTCGCCGATATCGTAGATAAAGCTCTTGAGCGGAGTGCCCAATGGCATCTCAACCAGGCCTGTGTTTTGAATCTTGCCTACGAGCGAGAAGACCTTTGTGCCCGGGCTCTTGGCGCTGCCCGTCTCAGCGAACCAGCCGGGGCCGCGGCTGACGATGGGGGCGATGTTGCACCAGGTTTCAACGTTGTTGATGTTGGTGGGTTTGCCGTAAAGGCCCTTCTGGGCGGGAAAGGGCGGGCGAGGATGGGGGCGGCCGGCAAAGCCTTCAAGGGAGGCAATGAGAGCGGTTTCTTCGCCGCAGACAAAGGCGCCTGCGCCTTGAACCAGTTGAATGTTGAAGTTGAATCCGCGGTCGAGGATATTGGCGCCCAGCAGGCCGTACTCGCGCGCCTGCTCAATGGCGCGGTTGAGGCGGCGGACGGCGAGCGGATACTCGGCGCGCACGTAGATGATGCCTTCGGTTGCGCCCATCACGTAGCCGCCGACGATCATGCCTTCAAGCAGCGAGTGGGGGTCGCCCTCGATCTCGTTTCGGTTCATGTAGGCGCCGGGGTCGCCCTCGTCGGCGTTGCAAATGATGTATTTGGTGTCAGCCTTGGCCTTGGCGAGGAAGTCCCACTTGTTGCCGGTGAGGAAGCCGGCTCCGCCGCGCCCGCGCAGCCGCGAGGCCTTAATCTGCTCGATCACGCTGTCGGCTTTGCCGTCGATGAGGACTTTGTAGAGGGCCTGGTAGCCGCCAACGGCGATGTACTCCTCAATGTCAGAGGGGTTGATGAGACCGCAGTTGCGCAGAACAATCTTCTTTTGCCCTTTGAAGAACGGAATCGTGTTCCACTGCGGAATATCGGGATAGCCCTGGCCGTAGCGCAGGAATGCGGTGATGTGGTCCCACTCCTCGATCTTGCAGTAGACAAGATCCGAGGGCATCTTCTGGGTGGAGAGGCCTTCCAGGATACGCGCCGCATCGTTGGCATGCACGTGGCGCATCAGCAGCAGAGGGCTGCCGGGCAGGCGGACGCTGACCAGCGGCTCCTGAAAGCAGGGGCCAAAGCAGCCAACGCCGGTGAGCATCACATCGAGCCCGCTGCGCTGGATGGCCTCGTTGAGCGCATGGTAAAGCTCTTCAGCGCCATTGCCGCGACCGCAGGTTCCCATGCCAACCGTGATGCGCGGGATGGCCGGCATCAGTTTGGCGAGTCCGGACTCACGCACCGCGTTGAAGGCTCCAATATCCAGAATTCGCGGCATCATTTGCCTCCCTTGATCAACGCCTTCAGTTCCCGTTGCAGCGTGCGTTCATTGACGCGGCTGAGGATGTGGTGATTTACCTCGACCACCGGAGCCAACGCGCACTGGCCAAAGCAGGCAACGGTGCGGATGGTGAAGCGGCGATCGGGCGTGGTGAGCGAGAGCTTGTCGGCCTCGTTGGTGTCGTCGAGATCGTGGCTGCTCATGCCCATGTCAAGGCAGACCTTTTCCAGCAGGTCGCGGGAGCCGCGGGTGTGGCAGGCGGTACCGCGGCAGACGCAGACCACGTTGTCACCCTGCGGGTCAAGATTGAAGAGCGCGTAGAACGTGGCGGCGCTGTAGACCCTTGCCGGAGGCACGCCTGTCTTTTCGGCGATGTAGCGCAGGGACTCGACGGGCAGATACTTGTGGGCATTGGCGGCCTGGACTGTCTCAAGGATTCCCAGCAGCTCGCCGGGATGCCCGCCGTGCTCGGCAATCGCCTGATCAATCAGCAATTTCTCGTGAGGATTCAGAACTTCAGCTTCGACAGACGGCATCATTGCACCTCGCAAGGTAAGACAGGTCAAGGAAGGGAGTGGCAGGCAGGGAGTGCCGCGGCGCGGGTTCTCGCATGCGGTATGCACGTGGAGGGCGGTTGGCGAGCAGGCAGACAGCTGCCGTTTTCCGCTTGCCGGAGGATGCAGGAGCGACCAGGGTCGTTGATTGCGCGGTTGAATCTTGCTTGCGATCACGCAAAGAGGCGGGAAGCAGTGCCTTGGCATCGAGCCCCGGGAGATCCCGTGGCCTGTCGGCGGATGGCCGTCCAGCGCGTTCCTGACGAAACCCAGAGGGCGACATGGGTCGCACGCTCCTCGCGTCTGGACCTTATCTCGGGAGAGGAAAGAAGATAGAAAAGAGCATTCGCCGGGAACACCGAAAAACGGGTGGCGAAAGACCGGGCTGCGCTCCAGAGGCCGCGCATTTACCCGGTTAGACCTCTCCCCGGAGCAGGTCCGGCTGGAAGATTGAACCCCTGAGGAATCATTCGGATGTGCCTCAGATCACAGGTGGGTGTGACAATCGAAGGGCTTGTGTCGAATGCGACTTGTCGGCGACCCGGGAAACAGAATTGCCCGAGGCCCACGGATCGCCTGAGGCGGCTGGCCAGGCCAGCGGAAGTTCGTCGGCACTCGCCTGACGCCAGCTATTGAGGGGAGTCTTCCACTGCCTCGGCAGCCTCCACGGCCGGAACGGATTGCGGCTCAATCTCGCCCTCCGGAGCCACCGGCTCTGCTTCCAAGGTCACAGGTGCGGTTTCGGGCTCATTTACTTCAGGCTCGTCCGCGGGAGCGGCCTCAGGGGCAGCAGGCTCGCCGGTTGGCGAACCCAGCAGCAGATCGACGCGATAACTGGCCACCTCGGCCGTTGCCAACGCTTCCTCGACCGTCTTGCTCATCTCCTCCGCCGCGGCGCGATCAGCAACCGTCTCCCCTGCCAAACGAAGCAGCGCAGGCATCAGGAGCCACCACAGCAGTTCCTCATAGGACTCACGCACCAGGTAGGAATGCCCCTCGGCCTCATGGACGCCGGTCAGCCAGCGCACGTCCGGATCAAGCCAGAGGCCCGGCAGCAGGGCGACCTTCTCGTCGGAAGGCTCTGTCTCCGCCGCAGGCTTGCTGGTTTCAGCGGACGCAGGAAGGTCGGCTGGAGCCTCGGCGGCAGGCGGCTCAACAGAAACGGCGGGAGTTGAACTCGCCTCAGCTTCAGAAGCCGAAACAGGCGCCTCTTCTGCTTTGCCAATGCCGGCGCCGGTGAGCAGAACCACTTTAATGCGGGCGGCGGCGCGCCAGGCCTGCTCGCCCTCAAAGCCGAGAGCGGCAAAGGCCTGGGAGAAGGGGTCGCGGAGGCGCAGGCGGTCAAACAGGTCGAGGGCAACGCTGGATGGGTTTTCAACATCCATGGACTCGGCAAGCAACTGCAAGGCGCACCAGCCCAGCACCGGGCCCCACATGGCGGTAGCAGTCAGTTGCGGGCTTGGGCTCGGCAACACGCGGCGGGCGGCAACGGTCCAGGGCGCCGGGAAGAGCGCCTCAACCATGGGAATGCGCAGGCCGGCGCGCAGTCGTTCGCGGAAGGCCGGGCCAAGCAGGGAGGGATTGGTGGGGTGAGCCGCGCCGACAGGCTGATCTGGCCCTGCGGTGCGGGACGAATAGGCGGCCTGCGCTGTGCGAAGGAAGGCCTCACAACGCGCCCATGCCAGATCGAAGAAATCCCGGCGATCTGTCGAAATTGTTTTGTCTGCCGGGGCAGCGGCGGCACGCGGATGCTCGGCCAGATCGGCCAGCAGGCGCACCAGGCTTGGGTCCAACAGCGCGCGCAGGGCATCGTGGACGGGGCGCAGTTCCAGGTTCACGAGCGCATCGTCAAGATTGGGAACACCGCGGCCGTTGAGCAGGTCGCAAAGGCGATCCCAGGGCTTCTCGGCTGTCGAGTGAAGTTCGCGCCAGTCAAGGAAGACGTGGCACTGATAAGCGCCGAGATCGAGCGTAAGTCCGCGTTCCGCCAGATCGTTGGCGCGGCGCAGGTATTCGAGGCCGGTGAGCGAATCGCGCCAGGCCAGCACGGCGGCGTAATCTCCGGTGAGGCCGAGGCCCTCGCGCAGGCGCTGCTGGCGCAGTTGCGCCGAGCCCTTGTCGGCGTAGGCGGCGGAGAAGTCGATAGTGCCGTGCGTGGCGCCGTAGCGATTGTTGTACACGACAAGGGCAGACTCGCTGCCGGTACGGTTGGAGTAGGCAAAGACGTTCTCGTCTACTGAGCCGGAGCCTTGAAAGAAGTCATAGAGCAGGAAGTTGGAACTCTCGGCAAAGAGCCAGCGGCGCTTGAGCAGCGGGGCGATCTCGCGCTCGTGGCGCTCGACGAGCCAGGGGTTGGCGGTCTCGTCGTAACGGGGCCAGCGGTACTCCATGCCGTACTTCTCAGTGAAGCCTTCGATCTGGCCGTGGCCGAACATGGGCAGGCCGGGCAGGGTGGCCATCAGTGCGGCAACGCCGAAGCACTTGTCGCCCTGGCCGAACTGATCGATAGCCGTGCGCTCGTCGGGATTGCTCATGAAGTTGACGTAGCGCTTCATGATGTCGGGATCGAACTCGAGGGTGTTCTTGATGACCGAGCGATATTTGGCGTTGTCTTCGTCACGGAGCATGACCATGAAGGCGCTGTTGTAGACGCGGTGCATGCCGAGCGTGCGGACGAAGTAGCCCTCCATGAGCCAGAAGGCCTCGGCCAGCAGCAGAGTGCCGGGGACTTCAGCGGCGACGCGATCGACCACCTCGCGCCAGAACTCGTGGGGCATGCAGCGGTCAAACTCGGCCTGGCTCATGCCGTACTCGGCGCGCGAGGGGATGGCGCCGCTGGAGCCGGGGCCGGGAAACCACAGCCGGTGGAAGTGGCGCTTGGCCAGAGTCATGGCGGCGTCAAAGCGGATCACCGGAAACAAACGCGCCACGTGGAGAATGGTCTGGATGACCTGCTCGCGGACGGCTGGGTTGAGGTAGTCGAGCTGCGCGGTATCGTTCCAGGGAAAGCTGGTGCCGTCGTTGCCGTGGTAGATGTAGCGGGTTTCGCCGCTCTGGCGGTCGCGGCGCTGGAAGACGACGGCGGCATCGCTCTGATCAAAATAGTGGTCTTCAATCTTGATCTCGACGCGGCCGTCGTGGGAGAGATCGGGGCCATTGAAGCTGTAGGCCGGGTAGGGCGGCTCGTTGCGGCTGATAAACCAGTCGGGGTGCTCGATGACCCAGGGCGAATCGATGCCCATGTGGTTGGGCACCATGTCGCTGGCCAAACGGATTCCGTGGTGGTAGGCGCGGTCGCGCAGAGTGGTGTAGGCCGCTTCGCCGCCCAGGTCTTCGGCGATGGCGTAGTCGAAGAGCGAGTAGGCCGAGGCCACCGCATCGCGATTGCCGCAGAGTTGCTTGATGGTGCGCGAGGCGCGGCTGCGCTCCCACACGCCGATAAGCCACAGGGAATTGATGCCGCGGTTGGCAAGCGCCTGCAGCGCTTCATCGGGAATCTCGTCAAGGCGGGCGATGTTGCGGCTGTACTGCCTGCTCAACTGCGCCAGCCACACGTAGGTGCTTTTGGCGATCAGAACGGTCTGCGGCATCCAGGCGGTGTCAGGCGAGAACTTTTCGTACTCATGTGCCGGATCGCCGAAAACTGGAACTTCCGCCGTGCTGACGACGGAGGGACCTTGCTGTTGGCCGCTCTCGCGGCGGCGCTCGGCAGCCGCGGCGGCAGCGGCGGCCGGGGGATGGAACTGCATCCAGATGGCGATCTCTTCCTCATGGAGGACTTCGCCGGCGATCAGGAGCAACCGCTCGACGTCGGCACCCAGCAGCGGCTTCCAGAGGCGGCGGATGAGGGCCAGTTGCTCAGCCAGCGAGCTGGGCGAGTTGACGGACGGCGCACGAAGAAGGTCAAGCAGACTGATGGGCTGCGCGCCCTCAACGGGAACGAGAGGGCGGGTGGCAAAGTAATCCGGCAACTGTCTGGTGACCTGCTTGTAAGCGGTCTTCTCGGCCAGCGGCCTGTCTTCAAACAGCTCCTCGAAGGGCTTGAAGGCGGGGTTGCGGTTGGCGGCAAACAGCAGGACGAGTTCTTCGAGCGCTGCGGCGCGGTGCGGCACGCCCTCGGTCTGGCCCTTGAGCCACTCGGCCGGCGTCTCGATGCCTTTGATGACGCTGCTGCCGGGAAACTGCTCGACAAAGGCCAGCAGCATGGCGTTAACGGCTTCAGAACCCACCTGCGCATAGAACCAGTCGAGGGCGCCGGTCATCACTTCGGGGTCGAACTGCTCGCGATAGCGGGCCATGAGCACATGGCTTGCCTCGTCAATAAGGCCCATGGCATAGAGAGAGCCGGCGTGGACGGTGCGCTCGGGAAATTTCTGAGCATCGCGCACCTGGTTCATACGGAAGGCGAACTCGCGGCATCCGGCCAGGTTGGCAAAGACGACGTTGCCGTTGAAGGAGAAAAGCGACTCCGCGAACTGGTAGCGCTGTCGCGCGCTTCCCGAAATGTGGAACTCCATCATAAGGAACCGATCTCCCGGACTCTTGCCAGACGCTACGCCGCGATTGAACTCGTCGTGCAGTCAATAAGACAACCAAAGGGTAAAGTAACATCATTGCGCGTGGGGGGGATAGCGCGTGCGGGGCAGGTGGGCATGCGCCACAGCAGAACCGTCAAGGCCCGCCGGCAGGATGAGGAGGAAGTCTGGATACAGATCTGCCGCCCGCTCAAGAGCAGGTTTAGATGCTGCTGCTAATGCTCAATGAATGATCGGCTTAGGGACAGATTCCGATCCACGCAACCCGGCAACCTGGCAGCTCTTAATCCAACGCCTTGTGGAAACGCAGGATGGCGGTTGTGAGCAGGATGAGGCCCAAGCCGGCCATGGCTGCCATCTGTGGCCACAGGATATCCATGCCGATGCCTTTCAGGTAGGTGCCGCGCAGGACGATCAGGAAATAGCGCAGCGGCACAAGGTAAGTGAGGTACTGCAACCAGTGGGGCATGGTGCTGATGGGAAATCCAAAGCCGGAAAAGCTGATGGCCGGCATGATGAAGAAGAATGCAGTGACCATGGCCTGCTGTTGCGTGGAGGAGACAGTGGAGATGAGCAGGCCAACGCCGAGCATGCAGAACAGGAAAAGCACGGCCCCGGCGAGCAGGACCAGGATGTTGCCGCGGAAGGGAATCTGAAACCAGAAGGTGCCGACGCTGCCGATGAGCGCCACATCGAGCAGGCCGATGATGAAGAATGGAAGCGTCTTGCCGAGGATGAACTCGGCCGGGCGGATGGGCGTGACCATGATCTGCTCCAGAGTGCCGATCTCGCGCTCGCGGACCACGGCAAACGCCGTCAGGACGACAACCAGCACCAGCGTGAGACTGCCGATGACTCCGGGGACAAAGAACCATCGGCTGCGCAGGTCAGGGTTATACCAGGGACGCGGTTCCAGTTGCACGGAGGGCATGGCTTCGACGAGTTGAGGGGCGATGCGTCCGATGCGGTCCTGCTGATAGCCGTGGGCGAATCCGAGAGCAATCTGGGAGATGTAGCCGGAGGCGATCAGCGCGGTGTTGGAGTTGGTGGCGTTCACGATCACTTGCACGGGGGCTGTTTCGCCCTTGCGCAGCTTCTGCGCAAAGCCGGCATCGATCTCCAAGCCCACGGTGGCGGTTCCCTGCTCAATCAGGTCGCCGAGCTGGCGCGAGTCAGTGAGTTGCCGCTGCACATCGAAGTATGGGCTTGAGGTGAAGCGCGAGACCAGGTCGCGGCTCTCCTGGCTGTGATCCAGGTCAAGCATGGCGGTGGGCACATGGCGAATTTCAAAGGTAGCCGCGTAGCCAAAGATCAGCATCTGAATCACCGGCGGGCCGATGAGCACAAAGCGTGTACGCTTGTCGCGAAAGACCTGAATGAACTCCTTGATCATCATCTGCTTCAGCCGTCCCAGCATCGGTGGTCTCCTTTACTCCAGCCTTTTGTGAAAGCTGCGGGTAGCGAGCAGCCCGAGCACGAACGCGAAGACGGCAAGCGGAACCAGGTCGGCGGTGAGCATGGCCGTGGGAGTTCCCTTGAGGAAGATCTTTTTGAGCAGCGAGACATAATAGCGCGCCGGCAGGATGCGCGTGATCCATTGCAAGCCGACAGGCATCTGTTCGATGGCGAAGAGGAAGCCTGAAAGCAGAAACGCGGGGAGAAAGGTGATGATGAGCGCAATCTGGCTGGCGGCGAACTGATTTTTCGTGAGCACGGAGATGAAAAAGCCGAGCGAGAGCACCACTACCAGGAACATGGCAGAGGCAACCAGCAGGGTGACAAACGAGCCACGAAACGGAACATGGAACCAGTAGATGGCGATGAGCGCGCAGACAATCACATCGAACATGCCGAGGACGAAGTAGGGCGCCAGCTTGCCCAGCATGATCTCCATTGCCGTGACGGGAGTGGAGATCAACTGCTCCATGGTGCCGCGTTCCCACTCGCGCGCAATGGTGAGCGAAGTGAGAAAAGCACCGATGACCGACATGACGAGCGCCAGCACGCCGGGAATGATGAAGGCGCTGCTCTCAAGGTTTTCGTTGTACCAGGTGCGCGTCTGCACGTTCACGGCAGCGGGCTGAAGGTTGAGGCCCTGCCGGCGAAGCCAGCCAAGCTGCACCTGGGCGGAGTAGCCTTGCACAACCGCCTGGGTGTAGCCGATGAGCACGTTGGCCGTGTTGTCGTCTGTGGCGTCGATGAGCGCCTGCACCTGGACCGGCCCACCGGCGCGCAACCGCTGCGAGAAGTCCCAGGGAATGACGAGGCCCATCTTGGCGTGGCCATCGTCGAGGGCGCGGGTGATGGCGGGATACCCATCCACAACGCGTGCCACTTTGAAGTAGCCGCTCTCTTGAAAGTGCTTGAGCAGGTCCTGGCTTTGCTGGCTGCCATCGCGATCGAGCACGTAGACGGGCAGGCCCTTGAGATCGAGGTTAACGCCATAGCCGAAGAGCAGCATCAGCGTGACCGGCATGATGACCACAATGAACAGGCTGCGGGAGTCGCGCAGGATTTGCACGACCTCTTTGCGGGCAACGGCAACCAGGCGGGTGAGCTTCATGGCCTGGCTCCCTCGGCGGTCTCGCGATTGGTTGTGAGGGAGACAAAGACATCTTCAAGCGTGGGGCGAATCTTCTCAATGCGGCTCACGGTGACGCCGCGCGACTCGAGGAACTTCGCGATACTCGGCATTGTGGCAGCGGCATCGCGAACAACCAGATGCAGAGCATTGCCAAAAACGGCCGCATCCATCACGTCGGGAGCCTGCTGAAGGGCTTCAACGGCCGCGCCCAGAGGCTGGCACTCGATCAGCAGCAGCTCGCCTGTCATGAAGTTGCGCTTCAGCTCGGACGGAGTGCCGAGAGCGACAATCTTGCCGCGGAAGATGAGCGCGAGGCGATTGCAATACTCGGCCTCTTCCATGTAATGCGTGGTCACAAACACTGTGACGCCCTCCGTGGCCATCTGATGGATGAGGTCCCAGAACTGATGCCGCGTGATGGGATCAACGCCCGAGGTGGGCTCGTCAAGAAAGAGGATGGGCGGTTTGTGCAAGACAGCGCATCCGAGCGCCAGCCGCTGCTTCCAGCCGCCGGGAAGCGTGCCAGTGATCAGGTTTTCCTGCCCTTTGAGATTGGCCATCTGGAGCGCCCAGTCAATGCGCGGCTGCAGGTCCTTCGCCGGAACGCTGTAAAGGCCGGCAAAGAGGCGCAGGTTTTCGATGACCTTGAGGTCGTTATAGAGCGAGAACTTCTGCGACATGTAGCCGATATTCTGGCGCACCTGCTCGGGCTGACGCGCAACATCATAGCCGGCGACAATGGCGCGGCCCGAGGTGGGCTTGAGCAGGCCGCAGAGCATGCGGATGGTGGTGGACTTGCCGGCGCCATTGGGTCCGAGAAAGCCGAAGACCTCGCCCTTGCGGGTCTCGATGTCAATGTGGTCCACGGCCACAAAGTCGCCGAAGCGCTTGACCAGGCTCTGAACCACGACGGATTTCTGCGTCTCAGGCATGGGAGGGCCCTCCGCTGCTGACTGCGTCAACAAACAGGTCTTCGATGGTGGGCGCAACCATTTGGATGGCATCGAAGGGAACACCGGCGCCTTTAAGGCGGGCCTCGAACTCTGGAATGCGGCGCGCTGCTTCATCCACCACAACGTGCAGCCCTTCGCCGGTCAGCACAAGGCTCGATATCCCCTCTGCGTGCTCAAGAGCAACGCGCAAATTGGCCGGGTTCTGCGAGGCGATGGACAGTACACCTTTGCCGAAGGCTGCCTTCAGATTCGACGGCGTGTCGCAGAAGAGCAGTTTTCCTTCGTTCATCAGCGCGACGCGATGGCAGCGCTCGGCCTCGTCAAGATAAGCGGTTGAGGTGAGGATGCCGACGCCCTGGGCAACCAGTTCGTAGAGGATACGCCAGAAGTCGCGGCGCGAGACCGGGTCAACGCCGGTGGTGGGCTCGTCAAGCAGGATCACTTTGGGGCGATGAATGAGCGCGCAGACAAGGGCCAGCTTCTGCTTCATTCCCCCGGAGAGTCTGCCGGCCAGCCGCTTGCGAAACTCGCTCATGCCGGCCGCGACCAACAACTGCGCTGAGCGGGTTGTGCGCTCGGCTTTTTTGACTCCGAAGAGATCCGCATAGAAGCGGATGTTTTCATCCACGGTCATGTCTTCATAGAGGCCGAAGCGCTGGGGCATGTAACTGAGGGCGTGCTTGGCGCCTTCGGGATTGCGCACCACATCGAATCCGCCGACCATGGCCGTTCCCGCATCCGGCGGCATGATGCCGGCCAGCATGCGCAAGGTGGTGGTCTTCCCTGCCCCGTCCGGGCCCACCAGCCCAAAGATCTCGCCAGCCTCGACGTTAAAGCTCAGGCCATCCACGGCACGCACGCCGGGAAAGCTTTTGGTGAGGCCCTGGGCCACAATCGCGGATTGGGGTTCTCCCGTCATGGCTTGGTTACGCCAGCGGCTGGAGCGGATGGAGCCAAAACCAGGTGCGCATCCGCGGGCATGCCGGGCTTCAATTCGTGATTCGGATTCTCGACATCGATTTTGATGCGATAGACGAGAGTGACCCGCTCCTGCGTGGTCTGGACGCTCTTGGGGGTGAACTCGGCACTGGACGAGATGAACGAGATGCGGCCGTGATACTGCTTGCCGGGATAAGTATCGGTGGTTATCGTCGCCTCCTGGCCCCAGTGAATGCGGCCCAGGTCGGTTTCCGCAATGTAGGCGCGGAGCCAAAGGTGATCAAGATCGGCGAGCGTGACCACCGGCGAGCCGGGGGCGACCACCTCGCCCAGTTCCGCCTCGCGCACGGTAATCACACCTGTTGAAGGAGCGCGGAGAGTGGAGTAGTCCAGGTTGATGCGCGACAGGCCCAGGCTGGCATTGGCCTGATTCAGATTGGCCTGCGCAATGGCGATGTCTTCCTTGCGGCTGCCCTCCATGGCCTCGCTGTATCGCTGTTGAGCGGCGGCGCAAGCTGCCTCGGAACGCTTGAGCGCGGTGGCCGCCCGGTCGCGATCCTGCGCCGAAACTTCATCCTTGGCGTAAAGTTGACGCGCGCGCTCGTCGTCCAGCTTCTTCTCGGCGAGATCGGCTTGTGCATCGAAGACGGACTGCTGAGCAGCTTTGACTTCCTGCTCGCGGGTGCCGGCCAGCGTCAGGGCCAGATTCGACTTGCGGACCCCGACCGTGGCTTCGTCGATGCGGACCTTCTGCTGGATATCGGCGTCTTCAAGCCGCGCCAGCAAGGCACCCTGGCCCACTTGCTGGCCTTCTTCAACGGGCAGGTCGATGATGCGTCCGCCCACTTTGAAGCTCACGAGACTCTCGTGCGCTTCAATGTTGCCCGAGAGCGTGAGTTGATTCATAGCAATGGGCTTCTTGAGCAGGCGCGGATAGTAATGGACGCCCGCGGCGACTGCCGCGGCCAGCAGAATCAAAACCGGTATCAATCTCTTCATAAACCTGACCTCATGTGCCTGCATCCAACTGCGGCTTTAGCCTGAGAGCCCACTTATGGATTCCCCATGTACTCAACAATGTTCTTCTGCGTATCGCCCAGGGCACGAGCCAAGGCAACTTTTGCGTCCACGTGGCTTGAGACGGCAACGATGTAGTTTTCCTGCGCGCGGGCAAGTTCGTCCTGTGCCGTTACCACCTCGACATTGTTGGCCGTGCCCGCCTTGAACCGATCCTGAGCAAGCTCGAGTTCGCGCTGGGCCAGATCCTGGCCGTCGCGGGCAACCGCCACTTGTTCGCCGGCCGAGTCAAGGTTCAGCAGCGCCTCGCGCAGGTCTTCTTCGATGCCGCGGCGCAGGTCGGCGATCTGGTCATCGATGCGGCGGACGCGGCTTGCCAGTTGCTGCGCCTCGCCGTTGCGGTCGCCGTCGAAGACCGTGAAGTCGATTTGGCCCTGAATCATCCCTGTCGGCAGAACACCGCCGATGCTGCGGCCAATGCCGCCAAAGTTGCCGGTCACGCTGAGCCTGGGGTACCACCGGGCGGCGTTGGCCTTCAGCTGCTCGACCAACTCCTGGCGCTGGCTGGCCAGCGAAAGATAATCCGCACGCACGAGCAGGGCCGCGGGCGCCAGCGTTTCAATTTCCTGCGGGTTTATGCTCCGGTATTGCAACGGCTCGGCCAGTTCCAGCGGCGTGCCGGGGCTCATGCCCATGTTCCGCGCCAGCGTCAGAAGCGACTGCTTGAACTGATTTTGGGCCACCAGCAGAGCCTGCCGGTCATTGGCCAGCTGCACCTGGGCGCGCAGCACATCCACGCCGGTCGCGGTTCCCGCATCGTGCTTGTCTTTGGCCAGCTTGAGCAAGGCCGTGGAATCGGTGACCCGCGATTGTGCCGCCTCTGCGCGCGCCGCGGCACTCTGGGCATGCAGGTAGAGGGCGGCAATGGATCGCACAATCAGGTCGCGCGCATCCTGAAGGCTGAGCTTGCCTGCATCCACGGCACGCTCGCTGGCCTTGAGCTGGCGATAGCTGGCCAGGTCAACCAGGCTCTGCTGCGCGTAGACGCGAAAGTCGTAGTTGGAGAACGGCCCCACGACATGCGGAATGGGCACACCTGGCAGCGAGAGCCCGAAGGCTTGAAGGTCGCGGTTCTGCACGTTGGCATAGCTTTGTGCGTTCACCCGCGGAAGCAGCGCGGCCGACAGGCTGCGCCTGCGCGCGGCTTCAGCCTCTTCCACATTTGTGCCGGCAACCAGAACGCCTAGGTTTGCCTGGAGAGCTTTTTGAATCGCATCCTGCAAGGTGAGCCGATAGGGCGGAGGCTGTTGCGCCGCGGCCCCCGGCCCCGGCATTGCACAGACGATCAGCACCGCCAGGATAAGAAAAACTACGATACGGAATTCAGTTTTCATGGTCCTGCTTCTCACTGGTTGTGGCGATTGCCGCCCAGAAGTGGCGAAAGCTGTTCTCAACCCTCGCCGCGAAGTCCGGTTCGCCTTTCAGCGACCACAGAACTGCGGCGCCGAGCAGCGCTTCCTGAAGGTGAAGCGCAACCTCATCCTTGCTGAGGTGGGCGCGAATCTCTCCGCGCTCCTGGCCGGCGGCGACGATCTGGGCAATCCACCCGCGGCCTTCAGACAATCGGCCCTCTACAATCGCACGCACCTGCTCATTGGCAACAAAGAACGAGATCAGCGTTCGGGCAAGGTTGGGGTTCCGCCCGGGCTCCTCAGCCAGACTCAGGAAGGCGCGGTGGAGCACGGCTCGGATGGGGCGCTTGCCAGCTGCCGCTTCGGCGAATGCTTCAGCAACCTTTCCCAACTGAATCTCAGCCATCACGCCCAGCACTGAATCTTTGCTTTCGAAGTAATTGAAGAAGGTTCCCTTGCCCACGTCGGCAGCTTCGGTAATGTCTTCCACCGTGACGTTAGAGAAGCCCCGCTCAGCGAAGAGTTCCATCGCGCAGCGGAACAGCCTGAGCCGGGTTTCGGCGGCACGGCGCTCCCGGCGACCGGTGCCTGTTGCGGTATGGCTTGGTTCCGGAATCTTTGATTTGAAAGCATTTGCGCCCGGCGATGATAGACCTGTAATCATATATGCCTTTGGGTCATGTCTGACCATTGGTCATAGTTTTGCGCAAGTCGGGAGGTTTGTCAAGCCCCGATTGCCCGGCTGCTCTCGTCGGCGCACTTGGCGCTCCGGCAGGCGTCTCAATGTGCGCTTCGCGGCGCCCCGCTGAGATCCGACGGCCGCGCGATCTCTCTCCTTCGGTTGCGGTCGCGGGAAATCGGGGCTGGTCTTGCCTCAGGCACACAGCGCCCAGTAGACTGGTCGAACGGGGCTTACTTCACGGAGAGGTGGCAGAGCCTGGTTGAATGCACCTGACTCGAAATCAGACGTACTCGCAAGGGTACCGGGGGTTCGAATCCCTCCCTCTCCGCCATAAGATCAGTAGAATCAACATAATGGGGGCCTTCCAAGGCCCCCATTCTATTTGGTGGCAATCTTGCTTTTTGTGGAAAAGTGGCACCGAAAGGCACAGATCGGCACCGATTACCGATTCCAACTGACACCAAAACTGACACCGAAAAGGCCAAACCGGTTGAATCCGGTTAAACTGAATTCATGGAGCTTACGCCAAAGAACCTGGTCAACCTGATCCAGGTTCTTCCCGACACGAAATGCTGGCAGTTCACCGGTTCTCTCGATGCCTACGGATACGGCCGCCTATACTCCGGCAACAAGGAAGTGAAAGCCCACCGGGCCTTCTATGAGGCCTATGAGGGGCCAATCCCGGTTGGCATGTACCTTCGGCACCACCTGCCCCCGGATCGATGCATCGGCTATGCCTGCTGCAATCCAGACCATCAGCAGCTCAACAACTCGCCAAGGCGCAAGATTCCAAGTTGAACGCAAAACGGCCCTAAGGAGGGCATCCTTAGGGCCGTTGTCAACTGTGAGCGAGGAACCCCGCTTGGAATCCTACATGGCGGCCGACGTTCCCGGGGGTCGACGGGTTCCACGAAGATAACGGCGTTTCAGGGATCTATCCTGGGTGGCGCAGTTTAGGCAGACAGCCGCCTCTCGATCACTGTGCCTCTGCTCGAATTGATACTCTGCGATTTTGCGCCAACCGAGGATCCGTTCCGCTCGGAGTTTATGGACGAAGTCGCGAGTGTCTCAGTTTTTCACCCAGCCAGTCCCCAAGATCCGGGACATCTTCATGGTGCAAATGGTCACATATAGAAGCTGTATCGCGGCTCCACGCGTTGGCCCTCTGTGCAGTGCTTCAGGACTTTTCCGACGCCCGACGCTGCCGTAATGGTCAATGGCATGGAACCGTCAAACTGTGTGCTGTTCCAGTTCATCTTGGTGAGCGCGAGAATCTCCTTGGCAATTGAGAGTGGTGTCTCCTCACCCGCAGCAGTGGTGACCTCGATGGGGCGCGGGACATAGAGGCCCGGATAGGTCTCGAAAAATGGGACACTGCCCCTTGTGTAAAGGCAGAATCTCTTTGAGCTCGTTTGCAGGAATGTCCCACGCAGCGGCGGATATACGCCATCGCGGTACAGTCGGATATCGGAATTGGTGATGTGGAGAAGATCGTAAATCTCAACTCCCGCCCCGAGAATTGCGGCCTTCGCTCCCACCTGCTCTTCTGCTGAGAATGCAGAACTCTTGTGAACGACGACTCTCGCCGGGAGGTTTTTGTGTACTTCGCGGTACCGGGCCAAGGCGTTTCTTAGTAGCTCCTCGCAATCTTCTTTCCCCAGATGGGGCTGACGATCCTCTTTTGAAAGTGCAGCGGCTCCGCCGCGCACAACGACACCTTCACCAAGTTCGTTGAAGACCTGGGCCATGCTAGTGGTCAGGCGCGACTGGTCCAGAGCCTCGAAGAAGCTGATGCCAACGAAGCACGCGTCGAGTTGATACGGGTCTCGCTGAAGCCTCCACGGCGTACCGCCAGCCTTGTAGTAGAGGGCGGAGAAGAAATTCCACGCCCTCGTTGCCGCATCCTGGAGCGGCCGCGGTGTTCCTGCGCGTTTCTGCTTCTTGGCCTTTGACTCATCGTAGGTTCCTGGCAGAATTAGCTGGATCGGTGTGCGGAACTGCATTGAGCGCGCCTTAAGAAGGTGGTGCAGGTCCATCCTTCCCGGGAAACGTCGTTCCTCAAAGAGGATCTCCAGCAATTCAAGGGGAAGGGCGCAGACTATCACGTCCGGTTTCGCGTTCTCGCAGAGGACTTCGATTTCACCGAGAAAGAGTTGAGCCGCAGCTTCAATTCGAGGGTTCATCTCGGCCACCGTCGCTAAACTCGAGATCGAGCTTCCGGCGATGTTTCTCGTTAATGCTCGCGCGGTCTCAAAGAGGCAACAAAAGGAGCTTGATGTGGACACTGGAGGAAATGCCGGGAACAGGTTCGGCTGCTTACTCTCCTTCCGCTCAATGCCAAGCTTGCATCTCTCCAGCCACAGAGAGGCCGCCTCCGTTGTCTCAGGCGTTCCAATCAGTCCGATCTGAATTTGCTTCGGCGACCGCGGCGAGCCCAGATCGAAGGGGCCGTAATCACGAATGCCGAACCGAATGTCGACATGCCTACTGTTCCCACCGAACTCCAGCTCTGGCTCTTCCAATATCGACAGGTTCATAAACCGAGGTCCCCCTGTTCCAGATCCTGTGCCTCCTCATCCTCCATGCTCATTTGCTTTTCTTCATCCTCTCGCTTGAGCCAGTCAGAGTCATCGAATCCGCTTTCCGTCTCAAATCTCATGAGAGGCAGAAACTTCAGCATATTGCCCTGGTTGAATAAGTTTTCTGCTTGCAGAAGGGCGCCCCACATCACAACTTGCCCATGAACCGCCTGGTTTTTCTCAAGACGCTTGATACCGCTTAGAGCGTCGGCGCTGAATCGACTGTCGTTTCTGCCGTCGTGCGTGAAACGATACGTTGGCGTGATCTGCAGGAACCAGTTCCCGTCCAATTGAAGGAACTGACCGACAAAGGCCGAGTGCCGGTAGTAGGAGGTCTTGTCCGGGTCAAGCTTCGATTGATAACGCTTAAAGACGTCACGACTCGCCTCATTCCGCCTGCTCATGTAACTCCGGCGGACATCCGAGAGGTCATCGCTTGCACGGTGGTAAAAGAACTCGTTCAGTTTCGAGAAGAGGATGCCGTCCTCTTGAAGCTGCGCCTGAAGCGTCACATTTAGTAGTTCGACAAATAGATTCCGTCGGACAGGGTTGGTATCGATCGACCATTCGAAAGTGAGATCGCTCTCTACTGTTCCTCTCTCAGCGACCGTTGCCCACCACCTTTCAGAAAGGTCCAGGAATGAGAAGATCGTCTCGTCATGGATGATGAAGGCCTTTGCGACTAGCCCTTCTGGGTAGGCGGCGTAGAGAGCATGCAGAGCTTCCTTGCGCGACGAATGAAAAGCCCGAGCTCGGTAAAAACGATTCGGAAACTCGCGGACGGGCAACAAATCCGAGAAGAGAGTTTCTCGGCGCGGCTGCAAACCCAAATAAAACCCACCGTCGCTCGGAACGGCGATCTGCTTGATTCGTTCCTTGGCTGACAGGTCAAACGCGTCGTCAGCCTTGGAGAACCGAATTGTCTTGCTGGCCTTTCGTTGCGGCTCAGCAAAATAGTCGCGGATCGAAACCCAGTAGGCTTCATCCGCTCTTGGCCGTGAGCAGACCAATATCACCGGGAGGTTTCCTCGAAGCCAGTATTGGAGATCCCTGTCGCTGCAGCCGAAGCTGAAATGGGTCAGTGTTTCTGCTTGAAATGGGCCGTCGGTCGCCTTGCTTTGTACCGAAACCACCAGATTGGTTACTTCGCCGGACTCCACGCGGATTTCGAGCCGACCGTCGATGCCGGCTTCGACGCCGCCGGAGGGATACCAGAGATAACCCATCTCCAAAAGGCGGCGCTCAATGATGTTGACGCCAAGAGCGCCCGTAATGTCGCCCTTACCGATCTTTTTGGGTCCACCGACGCGCTGGGTCATAGAATGTCCGATTGCCGTTGCTGCATCAATTCTAGTGCATTATCAGGAACGAGATTTGCGTTTCCATTGGTCTGTAGGGCGAAACGTATTTCTGCTTTAGCCGCACATTTCTTCCATGCCAACCGATAGCCTCAGTGTGAGGGGAGCGAATTGGGCGGAGGAGCGTATTCGGCTTTCGTCGCATTATGCTCTCGTTTAGCGATAACAGGCCAAACCGCGTTTCCACGTCCGCTCGCCCTCGAAGCACAGTTTGGGAATCTTGTGTAAATCCACTGTCCCTTCCGGCTACATGGGCCGTCACTAATGCTTCCCCGTTGGCGGCAATTGTGCGTAAAAAGCCCGTGCTGATTCGAAGTCTTGAAACTTCTCCCTTCGCTTCTCAGTGAGCTGCATTTCACCTGCTGTGTTGCGATCGGTCCAGTAGTGCCCTTCGAGCATTTGCGTGGGAGTGTCGATCACTCGCAGCCAGAGGGCTCCGAAATGAATCTGGCTGTGGGTGCGATCCTGGTAGCGTGGCTCATTTCGATAAACACCACTCACGCAGTAGAGACCGTCCAAAGCGCAGACGATTTCTGTCCCGACTAGATGGGATGCGGACTCTTTGGTCATGAGCCGCATGCTCAAGTTCAGGAGGGTCTGACGGATGACGACATATCCTTCTATCGGCGGAATGGCGGCGCCGCTGGCATCCTTCCAGTTTGAGCGGAGTTGAGCTCGCCAGGTTCCCTCGATGACCGGCCGCTTCACGAACCATCCGTGCAGCAGCGGAAGCTTCCAGAGCCAGAGCTCGAATGCCATGCTCAGCAGCAAAACTGCGCTTGTGACCGTTGATAACGGGCGCAACCATCCCAGCGAGAGGTGTTGGCCAGTGGCCAGCAGAACTGTCGCCCATATGGCTACAGTCGAGTAAATGATCGCCTTGAGATATGTTGTCATCTTATTTGAATCCTATGTAGTTCCAAGCGGCATAGAGAAACTTGTTTATTTGCTCCCGGCTCCACGGTTGCCCAGCCCAGAAGAGGTACTTCAGGTCGTTGATTTCTCCCCAGTCCCCACATGCACCGTCGCTGAGAGTTTCCTTCCAAAGGAAGGCGATGGCAGATCGTACGTCGTCGCGGAACTCATTGCCACCGAATCTCGCATCGGGAACGTTCCAGACCAAGCATTCAATCAGGTAGGACGGGATCGGCGCGGCCACGTCGTGCCCGTTTTCCACCATCTCGTTTCGCAGACTCTTGAGGATTCGAGTGACGGCCTTAAACCGACGGCCTGTGGCATTGTTCTTTACAACACCATTGCCGTAGTTTTGCCGCGGCCAGTTGACGATTGCCCCGCCACTATCCGGGTGAAGTTCTGTTCCGGATTCTTACCGGTTGTTCCACAAGTCGCCCAGGTACCGCCTGTGTTCGAAGCACGGCACCACATCCGCGTCGATGCGATAGGTATTTGCATGCACATCAAAAGCTTTCTTTCCGCGCGTAACAGAAGCTGCGCCGAAGTAGGACTTGAGGGCCGCTTCCACATCGTTCTTGAACTCCGTGTAGAGGTAGCGGCCGTCGGGGAAACCGAGCAGCGCGCCGGTTAACCCTTGGCTCATGCTGTAGTCGGGGAAAAACGCGCCCTTATATAACACGCAGACATCGACGTCGCTGTCCTGACGGACGTTGGTCCGGTTGGCATAGGAGCCTTGCACGAAGACTTCGATATCTTTCGCACTGAGCTTCTGGCTGGCGTTGACCGCCTTGACGATGGCCCGCTCTGCGTTTTCGTATTTCGTCTGTGCGCTCGCGCTTGGAGCTCCGCCCCAGGTGCAGAAGACGTCTTCCCAGTTGCGGTTTGAAGAGGGTAAGCTTGCCATGTCTAGCTCCTCGCCAGCGTGAGGCCTGACCATGCGCGACTCGTCGCTTCCGTTACAAGGACGGAATTTGTCTTGCCGGTGGTATTGGCGACGTCGTGTGCAATGTCGCGAATTTCGCTGCTTGAAAGGTTCGCCGTGCCGTTGTATTCGGCCCAAGGGAGTTGATAGACGCCGCCGTTGTCGCCGGTGATGAGCCTGGAGAAGCCCCTGCGTTCCATGGCGGCGTGCAGCGTTTCGTAGTCGGCCCGTTGGGCCTCGTGGAGTTCGATCCTGACTGTGAATTGAGCCATAAGGAAATCCTCTTTGCATTTACTTGTTATTGACTCTGCCCCCTCAACCTATGCGCTCCGCGACGGCTTCCGGTGCAGGCTGAAGATCGAGTTGGGCGTTCAGTGTCAGCACCTTTTCCAAGGTCTTCAACATCGCCTCGCGCGTCTGCCGGGCGTTGCGCAGCGTAAAGGCCTTTTGGCCGCCTTTCTTTGTGGACGGAACGAGGATGCCAATCTGCTCCCACACTGGGTTGTCCCGCGAGAACAGGTCTATTTCCCGCTGCTCCTCGCCGGCGGCGCTCTTGACGGTCACGTTGACTGGTTTGCCAAGCCGCTCTAGTCGAGCGAGATCGATTTGCTGATCCTGCATCTTGCGCGCGATCGCCACATAGGCGGAGATCGCCAGGGCGGAATCGACTAGCAGCGTTTCTCGCACGCGCTTGCGGCGGGCGATGTCGAGTCTGGCTAGCTCAGGCCTGACTGCGGCCAGCTTATTCCAGAACTGGATCACGTAGTCGACGGATGCCTTGAAGGTTTCCTCTTCTTCGGGGTTGCAATCTGCCCAGTAGATTTCAAATGCGACGCTGAGCGTGTTAAAGGCACACAGGCGGTTGTTCCTTTTGCTGAGGCGGTCGCGGATGGTATCCACGTTGTCTTTGAGCGATGGGCACTGCTCCGCCAATGCTCCTGCGATCTTGGTGGCGCCCAGCCGGTGCAGCCATTTAGAGCGGGTTGGGTCAGACTTCTTGCCTTCTTGGTTCATGGCGTAGAAGATGCGATTCTCCTCGGCGGCGGGGACGTTGTAGATTCGCACGCTGACCTTGCGGTCTAGGCGGAAAGAGCTGCCGCGGTTGACACTTTCGGCGGCTTTCAGCAGAGCCATATGACGGTGGCTCGAATCCGGGATCGTGGCTGCACCTGCGCCGATCTTCAGTGATCGCTTTTCTTCGTCGTATTCAAGGGTGGTCTCGTCTTTCCGGAAGTTCCAGCTCAGTTGGCCGAGATAGGCTTCGCCTTTGAGGAGCTGCTCGGCCCATCGCTCGACCTTCTCATCGTCCCGGACCTGTTTTCCGGTTACCGAGTCAATGCCGCGCTGGCGCTCGTCATCCACCTTCAGGAATCCTGTTTTGAAGAGCTGCGAGATGTCGTGGGCCGTCATGACGGCGTCATAGCACGTATACGGACCGTCCTCTGTACGAGATACATTCTCGATTGATGTCTGCAAACCCATGTTGTTCTCCCTAATTCTGACGAGTACGACTTGCAGTACGAGTTCTTATTGAACAAAAACAGGATCTCATACTCGTACCACCTTGTCAAATCCATACGGGCAGTCGCAGGGAAAAGCGGTGTAGAGACCTCTCAAGGACAGGGATTGGTAACCTAATCCCCGTCGCCCTAGCTAGACTTTCGTATTTTATTCGCCTATCCTGTTCCCATGCCCCGTCAAGATGATCGCCGCCGGGTTTACATGTCCTTCATGGATCGCAAGGGCTGGCAGGTCCAGTTCCTGGAAAAGGACTTGAAGACTCCCCTGCCCAGGAAACTGCACTTCGCGTCGCCAGACAAGGTCGTTGAGTTGGTTGAGCGGGGCGGTGGGTTGTCGAACTTGGAAAGCCGGCAGGCGCTGGATCAGGCGATCGAGATTGGCAGAGGCGGGGTATTCCTGAATCTGACTGAGGAGCAGTACGCCAGGCTGAAGACGCTACGCTCCTAGCCCTCTACCACCCCGGTCACGTTGGAACAGCTCTGCCAGGATCGAGAATTCCGCTACCCGTCCTTGCCAAACGGTGCTTCATGGAGCGAATGGCTTTTCCGGGGTCTTTTCTTTTGTCGAGGATGAGCTCCATCTGTTCGGTATTGTCCAATTCAAATTCGTGCTTGTTGTCCATACCCGAGGCCATATTCGAAGGCCACACGGTTGAATTGTGCCTCCCCTGCACAGACGAAATCATGCAGACCTACGAACGCGCCGTTGGAAGCTCTAAGCAACTGAACGATCTATACTTTTCTATAGTCCTTGGATCAGGTTGGTAAGCAATGAAGCTGGTTAAGAACACAGGCTCAGACCGTGTGATCGACGAATTGCGCAGATCGCTGGTAGCCCCGTCCTGTCTCGATTTTGCCTCTTCCGAATTCTCCTTATTCGCCTACGCGGAGCTGCGCGATTTGCTGGACAAACTCGACGCTTGCCGCATCGTGCTCCCGAATGCCGAAAGCGAGGAGCTTGGGCTGACCGGGTCGAATGCCGACCGCGCATTCCGGAATCGCCTCCAACTCCGCTGGCTGGCCCGTGAGTGTGGTACGTGGATTAGGCGGAAGGCCGAGTTGCGCATTGCGCCGGGCCGGCTTCCACAATCCATCCTGATCGGTGGAGTGCCCGAGTCGGAGAAACAGCGTGTCATCACGGGAAACTGCGCCTTCACAACCGAAGGGTTGGGGATCACTCCGGGCAATCAATTCGGCCTAATCCAGTGTTCGGAGAAGCCGGAGGAATCCGCCGTCCTTGGTTCCTGGTTCACGAGCCTCTGGAGTGCCCTGCCGGCCTCAGATCAGCAGAAGACCGCCTTTCTCTCACTTCTTCAGGAACTGGCCGACTCGAAGGCGCCGTCGCTGGTCTACTACCTGACGCTATTCCAGGTTTTCAAGGATATGGGGGACGAACTCGACGAGGAGCGAATCGTCAAGTCCGCCACCGGCATCCGGAACACAACGGTCTGGAAGAAGCTGTACAGGTTCCAGCGTGACGGCGTTATTGGGGCCATCGACAAGCTCGAACGCCTCGGCGGCTGCATCATTGCCGATTCCGTGGGACTTGGCAAGACGTTCGAGGCGCTCGCCATCATCAAATACTACGAGCTGCGCAATGACCGCGTGCTCGTGCTGGTACCCAAGCGCCTCCGCGACAACTGGACACTCTACAAGGCGAATGATCGCCGCAACTTCCTGGCCTCCGACCGCTTCAACTACGACGTACTAAATCACACCGACCTTTCCCGAGACGGCGGTACTTCGGGCGACATCGATCTTGCCCATGTGAATTGGGGCAACTATGACCTGGTTGTCATCGACGAATCCCACAACTTCCGCAACAAGGCGACCCACAATTCACGCGAGACCCGGTACGACCGCCTCATGCAACGCATCATCAAGGCTGGAGTGAAGACACGCGTCCTCATGCTGTCGGCTACACCGGTCAACAATCGGCTGGCGGATCTCAAGAACCAGATCGCCTTCGTGACCGAGGCCAACGACACGGCGCTCAACGAGCACGGGATTCCGAGCATCGAGGCAACGGTTCGGCAGGCGCAACTCCAATTCAATCGCTGGATGACTCTGGAAGATCGGGAGCGCCGCCCGGCACATCTGCTTGAAATGCTCGGGTTCGATTACTTCAGATTGCTGGACCTGCTGACCATCGCCCGCTCCCGCAAGCACATCGAGAAATACTATGGCACCAAGGAGACCGGCCGCTTTCCGGAACGGTTGAAACCTATCAATATCAAGCGCGAAGTGGACCTCTCTGGGGAGTTTCGTTCGATCAGGGAGATCAACAACGAGATTCGCCGCCTGACACTCGCGGCCTACGCGCCGCTCCGTTATGTGCTGCCGCACAAGCAGGCCGCCTATGACGCCAAGTACAGCACGAGGATTCGCGGCGGGGAGAGTTTCTTCCGGCAGGTGGACCGTGAGGAGAGCCTGGTTCATTTGCTGCGCGTGAACGTCCTCAAGCGAATGGAAAGCTCGGTCACCTCTTTCTTTCTCACCGTCCAGCGGCAGCTCGCAGACGTGGAGGCCACACTGGCACGAATCGAAGCTCAGGCGGAGACCCTCGAAGAGATTGACATTGCAGACGTAGACGCCGAGGACCCCGCTTTCGAGAGTCTTCTGGTCGGGCGCAAGGTAAAGGTACTGCTTCAGGACGTGGACCGTGTCCGCTGGCGGCAGGACCTCATTGAAGACCGCAACCGGCTGGCTACCCTGCTCTCGGCGGCAAAGCAGGTGAGCGCGTCACGGGACGCCAAACTCAAGGCCCTCCGGGAGGTCATTGAGCAGAAATGCCGTGCACCACTCAATCCAGGCAACCGCAAGTTGCTCGTCTTCACCGCCTTCGCTGACACCGCCCAGTACCTTTACCGGGAGCTTGCCGGGTGGGCACAGAAGGAATTCGGCATACACGCGGCCCTTGTCACCGGCACCGGCCAGAACCAGACGACACTTCCCAACCTGCGCAAGGATTTTGTCAGCATCATCACGGCATTCTCCCCCCGCTCGAAGGAACGTCCCGAAGACCTCGCCGGAGACGGCGAAATCGACCTTCTGATCGCCACGGACTGCGTGAGCGAGGGCCAGAACCTCCAGGACTGCGACACGGTCGTCAACTACGACATCCACTGGAATCCTGTCCGGATCATTCAACGATTCGGCCGCATCGACCGTCTTGGCTCTTCCAACGAGCGCATCCAGCTCATCAACTTCTGGCCCAACCTTGAGCTGGAGGAGTACATCAACCTGGAACAGCGCGTGAGCGGCAAAATGGTGTTGCTCGACATCTCCGCTACAGGGGAGGAGAACATCATTGAGTACCAGTCCGGCGACCAGATGAACGACCTGGAATACCGCCGCAACCAACTGCTCAAGCTGCAGGAGGCCGTCATCGACCTGGAGGACCTCAGCAGCGGCGTCTCCATTGCAGACCTCACCCTGAACGATTTTCGCATCGATCTCGCGGGCTTTTTGAAGGAGCACCCTAACAAGCTAGAGGGCCTGCCTCTCGGCACCTTTGCCGTCACAACCACGCAGACCGTCGGCGAGGCAGTGATTCCACCCGGCGTCATCTTCTGCCTGCGCGCGGTGGGTGAATCGGCGCTCAAAACTATCGAGCCGGGTTACCCCTTGGCCCCTCACTATGTGGTCCATGTCGGGGACGACGGGACGGTGCTACTGCCGTTCACCCAAGTCAAACAGCTGCTCGACCGCATAAAACGCCTCACCATCGGGCGCGACCTGCCCGATGCCGGAGCCTGTGATCGCTTCGACAAGGCCACCCGGAGCGGCAAAGACATGAGCGCAGCCCAGGATCTGCTCGCCACTGCGGTCGCCTCGGTCGTTGGCAAAAAGGAAGAGCGGGCAATCGCCAGCCTCTTCACCCCTGGCGGAACTCATGCCATGAAGGGCGAGTTCCAGGGCATCAACGATTTCGAGGTCGTCGCTTTCCTCGTGGTACTCCCGGAAAATTCCATCATCCCGGAGGCGGCTGGCGCATGAGTTTCGCTCCCGTGATCGACGCACTCGGGATTCCCCCCAGCGCCCTCGTGGAACAGCGAGTGCCCAAGAAGCTCCTCTTGGAACACGGTGCGCCCACCGCTGCCGACAAGCACCAGATACAGGACGGCATCGAGGAGATCATCTGGGTAGCCGCGCTCAAGCCAACCAACATCGGTGTACCGGCTTTTGAGGACGCGGTGCGCCAGTATCTGGAGATCGCAGTCCTCACGGTCGAACTCCGCTCCGCGGCCAAGCCGACGCGTCTCATCGAGTTGATTCATCGGGCGATTCCTTATCCGCTGGTGCTGGTAACAGGAACCACCACTGGCCTTACCCTTTCGCTGGCCCACAAACGCTGGTCGCAGGGCGAGACGGGCAAGGTGGTCATTGAGGACGTGCGGCTGGTTGCGCTCAGCCCGGATGCCACGTCAATTCAGGAAGATGCGTTCCTGGCCAGCATCGCCGTCAGCCACCTGCCTGCCGGAGACTTGTTCGTCCTCTATGATGGATTATTAGCCCGTCTTGTTGCGCTCGAAGCCTCCAGAATTACCGGAGCGTTTGCCGCGCCGGAGTCCGGTGAAGGCACCTCTGTCTTGCAGGAGGGGCTCGACCGGCACGCAAGGCTCCAGCGCGAGCTGGAACTACTGCGGGCTAGAGCCGGAAAAGAGAAGCAGATCAACCGCCGCGTCGAGCTGAATCTTGAGGTCAAACGGCTTCAGGCCGAACTGGCCGCGATACAGACGGAATTGTAAGAAGGAAACAGAAGATGAAGAAACTCACCGCTGAAGATGCTGAGACCAGGTCGCCGGATGTGGTCGCTGAAAATGTCGAGCAGTTGAAGACGATCTTTCCCGAGGCGTTCACCGAGGAGAAGGTGGACTTTGAGGTGTTGAAGCAGCTCCTGGGCGGAGTGGTCGAGGAGCGGGAGGAGAAGTATGGACTCAACTGGTACGGCAAGCGCCGTGCCCGCCAGCTTGCGCTCACTCCGTCCACCGGAACACTGCGCCCATGCCCGGAAGAGAGCGTGGACTGGGATACGACCAAGAACCTGATGATCGAGGGCGACAACCTCGAAGTCTTGAAGCTGCTCCAGAAGTCGTACTCCGGCAAGGTCAAGCTCATCTACATCGACCCGCCCTACAACACGGGCAAGGACTTCGTTTACCCAGACGATTTCCGCGACAACATCAAGAACTATCTCGAACTCACCGGCCAGACCGACGGCGAGGGACGCAAGATCAGTTCCAATACGGAAGCCTCGGGACGATTCCATACCGATTGGTTGAACATGCTGTATCCACGACTGAAGCTGGCGCGGAATTTGCTTCGTCAAGATGGGGTCATTTTCATAAGCATTGATGGTCATGAGGTGGATAATCTTCGTCTTTTATGCAATGAGATTTTCGGTGAAGAAAACGATCTTGGAACTCTGGTTTGGAAGGGGGCAACGGACAACAATCCTACCCAGATTGCTGTCGAGCATGAGTACGTGCTCTGCTATTGCCTTTCAAGAGAATTGCAGACACCGTGGAAGGACGATGCAGACGAAGGTAAGAAGCTCTTGCTTAAAGCCTTCGAAGATTTGCGTCACCAAAGGCCTCCATTGTCAATCGAGGATCTACAAATCAGAATTCGAGAATTCATTAAGGCGAATAGAGGTTCCCTCGCCGCGATCACACATTATGACCGAGTGGATCAAGACGGAATATACACGGGAAGCAGGAAAGTGCATAACCCAAAGCCTGGGGGATACAAGTACGATGTCTATCATCCAAAGACGAAGAAAGTGTGCGTCCCCCCGGTAAACGGTTATAGATTCCCAGAGGTCAAGATGAAGGAACTCCTTGCGAGCGATCGGGTATTGTTCGGCGAGGACGAAAGTCAGATAATCCAACTCAAGCAGTACCTTCATGAATATGAGGGAAAACTGAGTAGTGTCATACACCTCGACAGCAGGACGGGAGCAAATGAACTCAATGACTTATTTGGAGTACAGAAAGTCTTTTCAAATCCGAAGCCAGAACTCCTGTTGACCCGCATATTTGGTTTTGTTGCCTCAGAGAACGACATTATCCTAGATTTCTTTGCTGGTAGTGGCACCTCAGCCCAGGCAGTACGACGGCTTAATAGCCAAGGTGGAGGAAGAAGAAAGTTCATTCTCGTGCAATTGCCTGAACCGCTTGATGCCAGTGATGCTAACCAAAAAGTTGGCATTTCTGTTCTTCGCAAGATCAATAGGCCTCACAACATCGCCGAATTGACGAAGGAGCGTCTTCGTCGCGCCGGAAAGAAGGTTCGAGAAGAGAATCCGATGTTCGCCGGCGACCTCGGTTTCCGCGTCTTCAAGCTGGCCAGCAGCAACATCCGCGCATGGGAGCCAGATCGCGAAAAACTCGCCACGACGCTCCACGATTCCATCGAGCACCTGAAGACCGACCGCACCGAGCAGGACATCTTGTTCGAGTTGCTGCTCAAGCTGGGCCTCGATCTCACCATCCCCATCGAGCAGAAGTCCATCGCCGGCAAGGCCGTCCACAACATTGGCGCAGGCACATTGTTGGTGTGCCTTGCCGAGCAGATCGCCGCCGCCGAAGTCGAGGCGCTGGCGCTAGGCATTGCCGCCTGGCACAAGGAGTTGGCTCCTGCCGGCGAGACGACGGTCGTCTTCCGTGACAGCGCCTTTGCCGACGACGTTGCCAAGACCAACCTCACCGCCATTCTCCAGCAGCACGGGCTGGAGAACGTTCGGAGCCTGTGATGAGCGACCAGTTTTTGATTTACCAGAGCGAGGACGGGCAGACCAAGCTGGACGTTCGGCTGGAGGATAAGACCCTGTGGCTCAACCAGAAGCAGCTCACAGGGCTTTTCGGGAAGGCCAAAGGCACGATCAGCGAGCACATCAAACACATCTTCGAGGATGGAGAATTAGAGGCCGATTCAGTTGTTCGGAAATTCCGAACAACTGCCGCAGACGGCAAAGACTACGACGTGGACCACTACAACCTCGATATGGTGCTGGCGCTGGGCTTCAGGGTGCGCAGCCAGGTGGGGGTGCGCTTTCGCCAGTGGGCCAACGACAAACTCAAGGAATTCATTATCAAAGGGTTCGTACTGGACGACCAACGTCTGAAAGATCCGGCCCGGGGAAACGACTACTTCGATGAACTGACCCGGCGCATCCAGGACATCCGCACCAGTGAGCGGCGGTTTTACCAGAAGATCACCGACATTTACGCTACCAGCGTGGACTACAGCAAAGACGATCCGCTGACCCAGCAATTCTATGCCACGGTACAGAACAAGGTTCATTACGCCATTCACGGCCAGACCGCGGCCGAGGTGATCCTGTCGCGTGCCGACAGCGGCCAACCGCACATGGGGCTGACGAGTTGGGAAGGGGCGCGCGTCCGTAAGTCGGATGTGGCCATCGCCAAGAACTACCTCAACGCCGAGGAATTGAGAGCACTGAACAATCTGGTGGAGCAGTACCTCATCTTCGCCGAGTCGCAGGCGGAACGCCGGATGCCGATGACGATGCGAGACTGGATCACCAAGCTGGAAGGCTTTCTGACTTTGAATGACCGCGAGATTTTGCAGGATGCTGGCAAGGTATCAGCCAAACTTGCCAAGGCTCATGCAGAAGAACAGTACGAAGAGTTTCACCGGCAGGAAGATCGGATGCTGGAATCGGACTTTGACCTGATGGCGAAACAACTCCCACCCCCACGCGAAGGCAAAGAATGAAGCTGCACTTTGAACCCAACTTGGACTACCAGCACACGGCCATCGAGTCGGTGTGCGACCTGTTTCGCGGCCAGGAGACCTGTCGGACTGAGTTCACCGTCACGCGCGATGCGACGGCGGCCCAATACGCCTTCGCTTTTCGCGAGAACGACTTGGGCATCGGCAACCGCCTGCACTTGCTGGACGATGAGATTCTGGCGAACCTCGGCGATATTCAATTGCGCAACGGGCTGCGACCCTCTGCTTCGTTGGCCTCTGGCGACTTCACGGTGGAGATGGAGACCGGCACGGGCAAGACCTACGTGTACCTGCGGACCATCTTCGAGCTGAATCGCCGCTACGGCTTCACCAAGTTTGTGATTGTGGTACCGTCGGTCGCAATCAAAGAGGGCGTGTATAAGACGCTCCAGATCACCGAGGACCACTTCCGTTCCCTCTACGCCAACACGCCCTTTGAGTATTTCCTTTACGACTCCAGCAAGCTCGGCCAGGTGCGCAATTTCGCCACCAGCCCTCAGATTCAGATCATGGTTGTAACGGTCGGCGCCATCAACAAGAAAGACGTGAACAACCTTTACAAGGACACGGAAAAGACCGGGGGCGAGAAGCCCATCGACCTGATCCGGGCCACGCGGCCGATCCTGATTGTGGACGAACCGCAAAGCGTGGACGGCGGCCTTGAGGGGCAGGGCAAGCGCGCGCTCGGAGAGATGAATCCGCTCTGCACCTTGCGCTACTCCGCCACCCACGCCGACAAACACCACATGCTCTACAGGCTGGATGCTGTGGATGCCTACGAGCGCAAGCTGGTAAAGCAGATCGAAGTGGCCTCGCTCGAAGTGGAAGGCGGCCACAACAAGGCCTACGTCAAGCTGATCTCGACCAGCAACAAGCGGGGCCAGTTTAGCGCCAAAGTTGAACTCGACATGCCGCAGATGTTTGGTGTGAAGCGCGAACCGGTGATCGTGCGCCCCGGAGATGATCTGGAGCAGATTACAGGCCGTGCCGTATACGCGAACTGTTTGGTCCAGGCCATCGGCTGCGCGGCCGAGGATCAGTATTTGGAGCTGAGCAACCAGGAGAACCTTCTCCGACCGGGCCAGTCAATTGGGGACGTGGATAACGACGCGATAAAGCGGCAAATGATTCGACGCACGATTGTGGAACACCTGGACAAAGAGCTTCGGCTTCGCCCGCAAGGCATCAAGGTGCTGAGCTTATTCTTCATCGATGCGGTCGAGTTCTACCGCAAGTACAACGCTGACGGCGTGCAGGAGAAAGGCAAATACGCCCTGATGTTCGAGGAGGAGTACCGGAAGGCCGCTGCCCTGCCAAAGTACAACACCCTCTTCAAGGAGGTAGACCTGGCTTCTGATGCCGTCGAGGTTCACGAGGGGTACTTCTCGATCGACAAGAAGGGCGGGTGGACAGACACATCCGAGAGCAATCAGGGTAGCCGCGAAAACGCAGAGCGAGCCTACAACCTCATCATGAAGGACAAGGAAAAGCTGCTGAGCTTCGACACAAAGCTGAAGTTCATCTTCTCGCACTCCGCACTACGCGAGGGCTGGGACAATCCGAACGTCTTCCAGATTTGCGCGATGCGCGACATGGGCTCTGAATTACTCCGTCGGCAGACGATAGGACGCGGGCTGCGCCTGTGCGTGAACTCGATCACGGGTGAACGAATTCGTGGGTTCGAGGTGAACACGCTCACGGTCGTGGCCAATGAGGGCTACGAACAATTCGCGGAGAACCTTCAAAAGGAAATCGAGGCCGATACCGGCATCCGCTTTGGCATCGTGGAGAAGCACCAGTTCGCCTCGCTCCCCGTAACGGACGAGGCCGGCCAGACAACAGCGTTGGGAGTCGAGAAGTCTGAAGCAATCTGGGCGCACCTCAAAGAGGCTGGGCATGTCGATGTGAGGGGCAAAGTGCAGGACACCCTCCGGCAGGCGCTCAAGGACGGGACGCTTCAATTGCCAGAGCAGTTCCAGGCGCAGCTCCCACAGATCAAGGAGGTGCTCCGGAAGCTTGCTGGGAGGCTCGACATCAAGAACGCCGATGAGCGGAGGCCGGTGAAGGCCAGGCAGGCGGTTCTCCAAAGCGAAGAGTTCAAAGCCCTATGGGATCGTATTAAACACAAGACTACATACCGCGTGCAGTTTGACAACGATAAGCTGCTGAGGGACTGCGCTGAGGCAATTCGAAAGAGTCCGCAGATAACCAAGACCCGCGTACAGATTCGAATAGCCGACCTCGCAATCGGGCGCGGAGGTGTACTGTCCGAAGAGACCCGGGTGGCAGCGCCGATCATCATTGAGGAAATGGACATCGAACTGCCCGATCTGCTGACCGACCTTCAGGACAAGACCCAACTCACTCGGCGCAGTCTTGCGCGGATTTTGACGGCCAGTAACCGCCTTGATGATTTCAAACGGAATCCCCAACAGTTCATTGAGCTGGCGGACGAGTCGATCAACCGCACCAAGCGCCTCGCCCTTGTGGACGGCATCCGGTATCAACGCATCGGCGACGAGGATTACTACGCTCAGGAACTCTTCGAACTGGAGGAACTGACAGGGTACCTCAAGAATATGCTGAACTCGGACAAGTCTGTGTACGAACAGGTGGTATACGACTCGGCCGGAGTCGAGCGCACGTTTGCTGAGCAATTGGAAAAGAATGAAGCTGTGAAGGTCTATGCCAAGCTCCCCGGCTGGTTTAAGGTTCCGACGCCGCTCGGAACCTACAATCCGGACTGGGCAGTGCTGGTAGAGAAGGGCGGAGTGGAGCGGCTGTATTTCGTTGTCGAGACAAAGAGCAGCCTCTTCACCGACGATCTGCGTGATAAGGAAAGTGCCAAGATCGAATGCGGTAAGGCGCACTTCAAGGCGCTGGCCACAGGAGAAAACCCTGCTCAATTCGTCACTGCGCGGAATATCGATGATTTAATGGCAAGGTGTTGAGGGGAGTACCGAGCCGCTGGGCCTCTTCAATCAGCCAAAGCAAAAGGGGCCTGAGAACCAGGCCCCTTTTGCTTTCTCGGTTGTCGGCTATGCGACCGCTGTGGTCGGTGTCCGTACCTCTTCCGTGGTGGCCCTGAGTGCGAGTAATCCGAAGCGGCCTTCGGCGGTCTTGTAGAACATTGTGCCCTTGCTGGCACGTTTGTAGAGCATCTGGTCCAGGGTTTTGGCCGGTCCGATTCCGTAGGTCTTCTTGATAAGCGCGCGGATCTCGTCCGGTGTCTTCTCTTCTCCATCGAGGTTGAGTAAGACGACCCGCGCCATTTCTAAGCTGTTGGGCCGTGCGTTCGGTGAATCCTTGCCCTCGGTGAGGGCCGTAAAGGTTACAGTCTGGGGTGAATAGACCTGAGGTCGGGCGCTGATAAACCCATCCAGGTCCAAACGCGCTAGAAGCGCGGCATTTAAGGCAGTCTTGTATTTCTCCAGCCGAACGATTTGTTGGTTGACTCCTGCCAGTTCCTTCTCCAGTACCCCGGTGGTTTCTTCTGTCATGTACTCTCCCGGCGACCAGTTTTCTGATCTGCTTGGATTAGAGCACAGAGTCATATACTAAGTCAAATACCCTATGGCATTAGTAGCGACTTGAGTCTTATACCCTTTCGAGGGTTCAATCTTATACAGAGTAGAATCTTGAATCGATGTGGGTTCAATACCCGCCGCGACGCGGCGGTTGCTACACACGATCTCGTGCCAGAGCCCCAGGGCGAAGAGGATCGCCATCAGGGGGATCGGGATGTAGGGACACACGTCGAGAAGTGTCTGCCAGGTTCCCATTCATATTCCATGAGGTTCATAGAGGCAAAATACACAAAACAGAAGACATAAGTCCATGAGAGTCAGGGATAAGAAAGGTAAACAGGCGAGGCTCTCGCCACTATCTAGTATAGGAACCGGGGTGGGCAAAACCCCGGAAGTGCATCAACACCACGCGGCCTACGGCCGGCTTCACCCAGGCCTACCTGTTGATAGAAGAGGCTCACCCGCTGGTGCTGAGGTGAGCCAAAAGGAATGGGCCGAGTATAAGCCCGGCCCAAAGAGGAGAGGAAGCGAGTCAGCTACGCAGCGATCGCTTCCGGAACGCCAACGTGTCCGCGCAGGTACTTCATGACATCGTTGTACTGCTGGCGGGCCGTCTGAGTGCTGCATTGCAGCATGGCTGAGATCTGAACCCAGTTGAACTCCTTCCGGAAGATCATCTGGAGGAGCCAACGCTCAATGGTTGTCAGGTTGCGGAACAGCTTGTCGCTGGTCTGTCGGACCCAACCGTCGGTCATCTCGCTGATGTCGAGCTGGGCCTCCATCAGAGACGTGTCAGCTGCCCAGACGGTGCCGTGTTGGTCCACGAAGTTGCCGTCCGCATGAGGCAGTGCATCGCTGGAGTGTGCAAAATCCTCGTGAGAGGAGACCTTTCCGATGCAAGTGATGCCCCGATCCAACTGAAGTACTCCCTCCCTGGACTCGAGTTCACCCATCGCCGCCACAATATGTTCCGCCAGGTAGTAGCGAAACCACATGGCCGCGAAGTATGTAAACCCAATCGGCCCCGATTCAAAGAATGCTTGCTGAGGTGGCCAAGACGGCCCCCTTCGATAACCGATAACCTTCCTCTGGTTGCCGACCACCGAGACCAGGTACTGCTTGCGAACCAGCAGCCTAATGCACCCAACAGCGTCAAAACCCACAACTGATGAGACGGCGTCGGCTGTGAACTGCTGGCAGAATGTTTCCCCATCCAATACCTCACAAACTTGACGGACCTTATCCGTATAGAGCGGATCGTAACGCCGGCAGGCGCGAAGGAAACACATCACCATCGCGTCGTAGATGTCATCCGTGGTCAAGGTCTTGAAGGCCAGATGCAGGGTGTGACAAGTCTTCGACAGGACGGCTTGGTCGGGGTTGGATCCCCGCGGCAGCAACTTCTTCAGCATCTCTGCGGCGTCCTTGCCGACCCGGGATGTCGGGTTCGGCAGCTGACCACGAATCACCATGTTGGTGTACTTGATCAGATAGCCGTGGAAACACTCCACCAGCTTCAGAAAGGCCGCTTCTTTATCGGGCCCGTCTGGCAGTTTGGCGTAACGAATGGCGAGATCGTTGACCTCAGTCCGAACGTTGAAGTTGTCATCATCGGGCACAACCCAGCCCGCTGCATAATGTGTTGCTGACAGAGTATACGATCTCGACACGGAAGCCCCTCAATGTCCCCACACGGAGAAGGCCCGTACTCGATAGTTAGCTGATGCGTTTGTAGTCGAGGAAGACGACGATCTCATCTTCCGAGAAGTCCGCGCCGTAGGCGTCGCGCATGGCGAGCAGGACGCTGGAGTAGCTTTGGCTGCCGGAGTGGTTCCGATCGAGCACGGTGGCCGGAACATCGTTGAACGGGCCGGTCCAGACCTTTTCCACGCGGCCGTGGCCGACAATCTTGTGATCCGGTCCTTGGGTCAGAAGAAGATCGTGTCCCCTGGGTACGTTGGCCCACTTGTCGCCGCGGCGGACGGTGTTGCCCAACTGCCCCGGCTCAAGGCGGTTCACTTTGAGGTTGTGCAGCTCGGTCGGCAGCGGCGCCGGCGGAGGCATGAATGGAAACTGCATCTGTTCAATTGCGAGTGTTGCCATGGAACTGTTCCTCGTACTTCTGAATTGTTGATGGTGGGTCCGGTACTACCAAAGCTAGGCAGCAATGGGAAGTTCTTCGGCCAGAACGACCTTGTCGTCGCCGATGATCTTCATGCCCGGAACGAGCGTCAGAATGGCAATCGTCTTGACGAAGCTTGTGCCCTTCGGATCTTTGTAGAAGCTCACAGTTTGCTCGCCGAGGTTCAGGTCGTCGGCTTCAATGTCAACGTCCTGCGACGGGTCTTCTATGTAAGAGACGTGGTACTTCATGGTGCCTCCGGTTTCGGTTGGGGCCGTAGACTATGTCGCGGCCGGGTGATCTTTCAGCCAGGTCTTCACCACGTCGGAGACTGTCTCCTTCTGGTGAGCCAGCAGGTTTCCTTCTTGCGTGTTAGTGATGGCGCGGCCCAGTTGAACCAGGCTGAAAGCGTCACAGATGTTATCGTCGAAGAACTTCTCGTGCCAGCGGTCGAGCACTTCCATGAGCATGTGCTCTTTCTTGGCAGTGCCTTTCCCGGTCACGAACTTCTTCAGCTGCGTTGGCGGGATCTCGATGAACGGAATATTCAAGTCATACAGCGCCACGCGGGTAACCCCGCCCAGCTCGCCCAGGCTGATGCCGCTCGACCCCTTGGCGCCGAAGGCATAGCCCTCGATCATCACCAGGCACGAGATCCGTTCACCTTCTGTCGGCCGCTCAGGCGCGCCCCACAGGGCCAGGTTGGTCACCCGTTCCCGCAGCCAGACCAGCCGGCGCATGCCCAGGACCGGGGTCACCTTCTTGGACTTGGTCGGATTGGGCTCCAAGACCCGCTCCTGACGGACTCCAGTCTTGACGTTGTACAGACACCATCCAGTGTGTTCGAGAGACATGTCGAGGCCCAGGATGTAGTCCGGAGCGGTCAGGCGTGTTTCGGTCAGAGCTGTGCTGGCCGGCTTGGGCAGTCCGGCGATCTTCGGGATCTTCAACTTGGGCACTTTCACTTTGGGTGCATTGGGAGTCATGATTTACCTGCGGAACTGGCTCGGCACATGGCCGAAGTGGTAGTGGTTTCCGGTGACTGGACAGAGGTAGACGTTCAAGTCCTCGCCATCGTAATAGGAGGCACCCATCAGGCTAAGCATCTCGCCTTCCGCCTGATCAAAGGTGTCGAAGGGCTGCTTGTTCAAACAGCACCGCTCAGTGTGGAGTCGTTGGGAGCGGCACATCGTGCGACTCACACGCTCCCGCCGGCGCCGTATACAACGCTTGCTGGCCATGGCTATACCTCAAAGAGATCCTTCCCCTGTTCTTTCTGTTGTTCAGCCAGGGACTCAATCGTCTGCGACTTGCCGGACTTGGCTTCGAGCAGAAGCGTGAGAACCTCTTCGATGTCTGCCTTGTACCAGGCCAAGGTGACCATCCACTCACCGGTGGGCAGCAGGCGCGGGCGGTTCTTCAGGTTCAGATTGATGAAGCGGTGCTTCATGCTTTCATGAAGTTCCTTCATGTCCTTGGTCAGAGAATTCGCCGGCGCCAGGGCTTCGAGAATTGAAACCAGGTGCTGGATCTCCAAAGGCCGGAAGGGAATCCTGTAGGCATAGCGGGTAGGCTTGTCGACCTTGTTGCCCTCTCGGTCAAGCCACTCGCGCGTGGAGAAGATTTCTCCGCGCTCGTAGTTGACCCACCAGCGGTGGATCTTTCCCAGCAAATCGTCACAAACGGGTTTGAACCACAGGCCTGCCATGAGAGCTACCTCTGTCTGCCAAGGATCTGGCCGTCGAGCTTCCCGCCGTTCGGACCATACTTGGGGTTGATAACCGTGGGGGTCAGGCCGCCTTCGAAGAGACCGAGCTTTCCAATCCCTTTGACATTGCGTGCAGGTGCCTTAATAGGGGGCACCGGAAAACGGGCTTTCGAGGAGCCCGACGTCTTGCGAGTCGTTTCGGCCATTGGAGGATGATTCCTTTCATTACCAAGTCCTGTCTTCGAATAGATCCTCTTCCGGTTCGATCACCGGCTTCGGCTCATCCGTAAATCCGAATGCCCGCATCAGCCCCTTGTGCGATTCCGGAGACATCTGCATCGTTCCTCGGATCGTGCCACTGCCGAACTCCCCTGCCTTGAGAGCTATCCGCTCACTCATGGCACGAGCTGGATCGACGCTGAGCATCACATCTCTGACATCGCATTCCACGGTTCGACCGTCAGGTGCCATGAGCACCATGTGGCAGTTGCTGTTGAGCATGGCGATGGTGCCAACCGGAATGCGTGGATCTTGAACTACGTTTCCCGGAAAGCGAAAGCCATGGTAGGTTGTTCCAGTTCGCGGATCGAAGGCCTCGGCCAAGGGAGCACTGTCAGGATTCTGAAGGTCGCCCGAAAGGATATTTCCCATGGCCTGAGCACCATAAAGATGCCCGTTGGTGTACGAGCTTCCGTAGGGAACGTCTGTGGCTGTGATCTCCGTTCCAACTGACAGGTTCAAATCTTCTGTCGGAGGCATCAGCTCACCCTGTCGTTGTTGAAGGTCTCGCCATAGTCGAGACGCATCCGAAGCTGCCTCTCTTCTTCCCTGAGGTCTTCCGCCGTCTGCGGTGGGATGGTTGAACGCAGTGGGAACCTCGGTGTCACCCGGTTCTTACCCATTACCGAGGAACTGGGTGACACCTTGTATCCCAAAATGCCCTCAAAGATCTGGTAGCCGCCACCGTAGTGCGCGGGAAAGTCAATACGGGCAACAAAGCAATCGCTGTTGCCCGTGAAAGTGACTTCGAATCGTGCAACATCGCTGGTGGGCATCCGAAGGTGCATGAGCACCATCGTCATGGCCGCTGAACGGCGTTCGATACTGACTGGTCCGGCCATGCTTCCCCTTGCTATCGAAGAGTGGCCAGGGCCTTCTCATCGATGACATTGTTCTGAGCCAGGAAGTAGGCCAGGGTGTCGAAGGTTCCGACATCCGCGATATGAGCCAGCCAATCTTCATGGCTCCTCATGATCGACACGCTCTGGGGAGTGCGCGTGACCAGATAGATATGGATCT
>Ga0316225_1000467_pt1 | contig 51210 bp, 45 predicted proteins | sample TBH18015metaG_FD_206010 | JGI IMG/M metagenome (GOLD analysis project Ga0316225, IMG submission 206010) | Freshwater microbial communities from Trout Bog Lake, Wisconsin, USA - TBH18015 | ecosystem: Environmental > Aquatic > Freshwater > Lake > Hypolimnion/Profundal zone | place: USA: Wisconsin... | reverse complement strand
ATTTAAAGAAGAGACAAGATCCTGATACTCCTTACTCGAGATGACTTTATACGCAGCAAGAGGACCTGCCGCTTGCGCAGATTCAGTAATTTTATCAATGAATCCAAAATAATCTTGTATTTGCTTGCCAATACCTTCATGCCGAGATTTGAGCTCAACCTGCACAATCGTCCGTTTTGATTTCTCATAATTAGAGAGCATTTCCACTTTGGTGCTGGCAATCATTTCAAGATTCTTGTTTATGGCCTCCTTGTCTTTTGCCCCTGCAGCCAGAGCGAGACGATTAGCGGTACGCCCAATGATGTTATTGTCTCGGTTAACAGCACGCATCAGCGATATACCGAGTAGATCATTGTCATACATCGACCTTGAGGTTACGTTTAGGACATTGATGCTATAGAAAGCAACAACCGCCATGATGACAGCGAATAAAGAAACAATAGAAAAACCCCACACCAGTTTGGTTTTGAGGGTAAGTCTTGAAAATGAGTCGAGAAAGCTCATAGCATCTGTCCTTTTGGAGAGTTAAGGCTAAGGGAAAAAAGGCATTTAGTAAGATTCATGAACCAAAACACGTCGAGTGTTCAATTGTTCGCTAAAAGATGATTGTAGCGTGAATCAATGTAGATAAGGCACTGCTTTCACTCTAAATTAAAGCGCTAGTAATGACCTTGAACCGATAGTTGCAGGAATTGGAATTTTTGAGATAAAAAAAAGAATGAGACTCTTCAATACATGGAGTCCTATCACAATCGGTGTGGGGTTGCGAAAGCATACCTATTAAAGGCATTTGCTCTGGCAACCCAGTAAAGTTTTAGTTAGTGGATATGTACCTCACGACCACCGGCCTGTTCCATTTTTTGCATTAAGTAGCGACTCTTCTCACCGGTGAGATGCCCACCATCATTGCTGATATACAGCAAGCTACCATCATCTTGGATCGACAAACGTCTCTGAGGCGCCTCTTTAGTGGGATTCAACGTCAAAGTGCCTTCTCTATCGTTCCACTCATAAATACCTTTTTCGAAGGATTCACGATTTTGTGCCTTGGCCGGTTGAATAACTAATAGATAGTGATCGTTGGCATTTAATGACAGCGTCATCTTGATTCCGCTACAGTCTTTCTCACGGCAAGGCAGATAACCGTAGAACACACCTCTGTATTTAGAGGTGCTCTCAGGGAGCATATGCATTGAATGATCCATATTCCCACGTTTTTGTAACTCACGTGCGATGAGCGCTTTTTCTTGAATCTCCTTATCAGTTTCAGCAAACACCATAGGAGTTATGACCATCATTGCTAAAAAAGAGATAATCACAGTTTCAAGAAGGTTGGATGGTTTTTTCTTATACATCGTTCACGTCCTATTATTGTTGTAATCAGCTTAGAATTCAGACTTAGTCTCTCGAAATTGGCCTTAATGATGAGGTGGTCTACCTAACTCTTCACAAATGTCTAAATACTCATCAACTGCATCTTCGAACTCTGTTTGTAACTGACGTAGATCGTCAGCAAAGAATGAAATGGGTTCCACCGTGTCTTTGATCTGACCATAAAAACGTTCCTGTTCATCATCCCAATACGCCGTAGCATTAAAACCACGATAGACGATTAGACGTATAGAATTCATTCAGTCGTACAAGAAACAGAAATTAAAAAGAGCACCAGACTATTTGGTAATAAACTGCTGCATCACCTGGATAAATCCAATCTTGATCATCCGGTCCATGTATAAGGATCCCTGTAAAGTACGCATAATCGAACTCGGAGGGTTTGGCGATCATAGCTAAAAGGCGTTCAGTGTCCTTTCGGATAATCCGATGAGCAATCTTTGTGCCTTCAATCAAATCAACGGCTTCACCATAACGGAGAACTGAAATTATTTTTTGTCTCACAATGGATTGTTCAAGGTCTTCAAAGTCCATATGCATATCAATTCGTCCCGATTCAAGCTGAGAAATCACAGAGGCAATGGAACCGCATGCATGTGATTCTTCATGAATGCCTTCACGATAGATGACTCCTACTTTGCCATTTGCAGAGATTGCAATGTGAGGCATGGCGAAAAACACAAAACGCCTTCTGCCATTCAATAACGGGGCATGATGAATACCTGTTATTATGCCACTTCTTCCAAGCAGCAAAAAACCTGCAAGGCTACGGCAGCTAAACGTTCTTCCCCAATGTTTGATGACTTCGTGCTCGAGCGGTGAAGCGACCTCATCTCGACATGTAGCTACTACACCAAGGGTGTTATTGTCGTTGAACCCATAACCAGCCAGTACTTGGCTGGTGCGATTAAAAAAATCATTTAAAGGTATGGTTCCTGGAAAGGATTCAGCGAGAACATGTTGAAAATCATGATTAGAGTCAGAAGTCATTGTAAATCCAGTTAACGTTGATTAATTAAAATTATTAAGGACTTATGCGAAAAGTCATCTCATTTGACGCCAGCGATAATGAATTTGACCATCATCACATTGATATCCTGCACGATTACTTCCGTCGTACTCCGACAGTGGTTTGCAATGATGCGAATCTCGAAAACTGGCCCAATCATCCTCACCCATTCGGTTGCTTTTGAGGAGAACCGCATCTCCAATAACAGCCGATAATAGACAAGCGATCATGATATGACTGATTTTCATAGGCGCAATCTCGTTATTGTTGTTTTCGAAACACAGGGAAACTGTAAGGAATCAACTAAAAAGAATTTAAAAAAACTATGTCCAAAGAGTAGACCAAAAGAAATCTCGTGGGTTCCTCATCTTTTAGCAATTGAAGCTTACTGATATGAATCTTCTATACGGGTGTGTTGAAGTTCATTTACAATCAATCTTGGATGCCGTAGTAGATTAATTCTCCGGTTAAGCCAAATAAATAAAGCCTTTTTCAAAGGCGCCATGCAGTTCTTAAGGGGAGCGCGTTATGAGTGAAATTATGTCTAATCTCTTTGGACGGAAATCGTCTGACCCCACTCAGAATACGCCTAACCCTTCCCTATATGAGCGCATTGGTGGTCAAGACATTGTTGATCAGGCGGTTGATATTTTTCTTCGAAAATCATTCTCTGATGCACGCATCAATTATTTCTTTTTCGGCGTAAACATCGCCGAGCAATCAGTCAAACAGAAAGCCTTTCTGGCCATGGCGTTTGGCGGACCACATCACTATACCGGTCGAGATATGCGCAAGAGTCATGCGAGGTTGATTGGCATGGGCATGAAGGATCGACATTTCGACATCGTGATGGATCACCTGCATGACACACTGGTCGAGTTAAATATCGAACCATCCATCATTAAAGAAGTGCTCGATCTTACAGAGACGACGCGCGATGATGTCATGAACCGGCGCACCAAAAACATTGAGTCTTCACATGCTCATGCGACTTCGAGTAAATCAGCCGAACCCGTTCGCCTAACATCGAAAGAAGTCAATATTGATGAAATGGGATCCATTAAGCACATATTACCGACGAATACAGCCCTAATTAAATCCACCAGCACAATTCGTGAGATCCTCCCAATCTTCTCAAGAGAAGGGGTAAACTCTCTACCTGTGACGGATGATAAAGGGGTATTACTGGGAGTAATATCTGTAAATGATGTCGTTCGCTTTTTAAACGAGAGACAATAAGAGTGCTGGGTGATCGATTGATTTCAATCTATTTTGTCCTGTGACACGATAAATCCACGTTATTGAGGAATACACATGAGTAATGAAGTAACTGATAAAAAAACAAGAACAAAAAAGGCCACTTCTTCTCCTGCAAAGCCGAAGGCCGCTCTAGCAGCTAAAGTGCCGACAAAGCCCAAATCCTCCGTAAAACCTAAACCCCAATTGCCCGCTGCTGCTCCAGCAACCCCGGCCAGCACATCCATTGCCCTCACCGCTGTCATTAAACCCGAGCCTATTGCAGACGAATCAAATAAAACCGAAGTTTCAGCTTATGAAACATTGGGAGGCGATCAAGGCATTAGGAAGGCAGTAGACAGTCTCTTTAAGAAATTAAGAGGCGACCCAAGAATCAATCACCTGCTCTTCAATGTTAATGCAGCAGACATCCAAGAATTACAAGTTGTTCTTCTTGCAAAAGCGACCGGTGGGCCAGATGCCTATTGTTCTGTGCACGCCAAAAAAGTCTTCGCCCCATTACGCGAACGGGGCTTGAAACCACTGCATTGCGAAGTAGTTAACCATCACCTTGAAAACCTCTTGAAGGCTACAAGCGTTTCGTCTTCGCTCGTACATGATGTTCTGAAGCTTGCCCGGAAGACACAAGCTGAATTATTTACCAAGTAATAGACCGTTTTAATAGCGCGCCAGATTGAATCCGGCGCGTTTTACATTACTTCCCTGGTCCGCTCTGATACCTTGGTTTACATTCTTATTTGGGTTTGAACGTAGAAATAATTCACGTTACTGCCGTTGGGTGCACCGTAGTTTCCAGTGGTTTCTGAATGGGTTGCCTGCCCGGTCGTTTTGCCTACCGTCCAATTTTCACCTGGAGCGCCTGTCCCATAGATAGCCAGATCTCCTTTCATAAGGATCTGCCAACCTGCTTGGAAAGCGATATTGGAATGCGCATCCCAACGGGCATTTAGTTCAATAGTTTCTCCAATATAGCTGCCCTGATAATTGCCGCCATTGACTGCATTCAGAATACCAGCTCCACCCCATCCCGAAGTTGAGTAGGCATCCGCCATCCACCACCAGCGTTGATTGAGGTATACCGTAACATCCCGATGAGGAATGAACTCGAACTTCCAACCGGGTGAATTGATGTTGGTGCGCGTGCTAAAGAACCCGCCGATCCCTGTAGGCCCGAACTCGAAGACGGTGGGTCCATACAGCGTATCAAAATGAGAAGAACCGTAATCCCATTGTGCCGTGAGGCGAGGATCGAAGTCAGTATTGAATGTGTACCCAATGTGGATATGCTGGTACATGGCCCCAACCTTCTGAGAAGGTAGCCATCCTGTATTAGCGCTGGCTTGTGCGCCAAATTGATTTTGCCAAAACGCACCAGTGCCTGAGTAATTTTGATAGCTATTGGCGGTACTTGTTTTTACCAACGCGGTGCCAGTTTGGCCAATGGTTTCAAATTCGTAGTTGATTTCACCTTTTCTATTCGGGCTGAAAATTCGGAAGCCTGGTGTAAACAGTCTACGATTCGTCACGGTTTGGGGCCCTTCATTCAGATAGTAAAGGTAGAGTTCGCCTTTCGTTTTAGCGAATAAATCTTTGGTGAAGAGTGCCCCGGTAAAATAGGAGTTCGTTTCTGGGCGGTTCCAAATCGTGTTGTTCCCTTCAAGTTGGTATGTATTTACCGTACCGCTGGCATTAATACCGGGCATTAGCCATTCGGGAATATTAGCAAAGGATAGCAATTCCCAATCACCATTTTTTTCCCGAAATCGTTGTTGGATTCCGACGTATTGCTGTTGGGTGTTTCGGTAGGCCGCGCGTCCAATCAAGCGATTACTCCCGATATTCATCGTCATTTGCCCAGCCTTCGTTTCGCTGTCAATATCCTGAAATAGGTTACGCTCGATATAGGCGGCGTAGATCTGAGCAAACTGACCGGAATTCACTGTCGAATTAGTGATGCTATCAGGGTAGTTTTTATGAACAGGTGTTCCACCAGGATCAGTTTGATTGGGTCCGCCCCACTGACGAGCATCCCAAAATTCAAATCCCGCCCTGAACCGATCTGTGAAACGCGCTTCTGTATAGATCACTGTTTCGAGTGGGAGTGAGTACTGACCTGTATCGGATACAGTTCCTGGTTTTCCGCCTCGCCAAGGCGTTGAATAATCCTCGAGGCGCAGTCGCTCCTCGAGGCTCAAATCCACCCAGCCTGGCAGCCTAAAAAGATCATGAATTCTAAAGTTTTCTTTGTTTTCCCAAGCGGCTTTGCCTGAGAGTTGATCCACACGTTGACTTTCAGTAGCGCCAAGAGATTGGCGAGGTCGATCATTGGCATATTCAGGAGCCTGTGTATCTTTTTTATCCTGGCCAGGTGTTTTAGCCCTGCTTTCAGGGACATCATCTTTTTGTGATGGGCTCGCCAACATGGTGATTGGCTTTTCAGCCAACGGTACATTGTGTGTGGCTGCTAGACCCTGAGTGACCTGTTCTTGTTCAGCACGCTTAGATATATTTTGGATCTTAAAAGACTTCTTTTTATGCTGTTGGAACACCTTACCTGAAGGGCTAGTCATTTTATCTAAATGAGGATCTGCTGAGAGGTACGATGAAAACAATAAAATGAATACACCAAAAAAATTACAATTGATGGTGGTGTTATATGAGTGGGGCATTGTGAAGTAGGACTGTATATTTGGCTTGTGTTCTATAGTAACGTTTGACATAAGTTCCGCGTGTATTCTCTGTACAAAGCCATCTCATTTATAGTTGTTGAGCGCGAGTGTCCAATTCAGAGTCGCTGTATGAACTGTTTTTGTGCTCGTACTTATCCCAGAAATTATCACGTAGAGTACCTTCCATGTCCATTCGAATTATTGTGCTGATTTTATTGATGTTGAGTTCGTTTGCACCCTGGGCGGACACGATACAGGTTGCCGTTGCAGCCAACTTTGCACCTGTTCTTGAAAAAATCGCATTAGAGTTCAAAAAAGAAACGGGGCATAAAGTGGTCATATCATCGGGTGCTACCGGAAAACTTTATACTCAAATTGTTAATGGGGCGCCTTTTGAGGTGTTTCTTTCCGCGGATGCAAGGACTCCTGCTAAGCTTATCTCTGAACACCTTGCAGTAGGCGGCAGTGAATTTACCTATGCGGTGGGGAAATTGGTCTTATGGAGTTCCATACCTGATTTTGTTGATGCTAATGGACAGGTTCTTAAACACGGCGTATTTACGCATCTGGCCATTGCTAATCCTAAAACCGCCCCTTACGGGACAGCGGCCATTGAAACCTTGAAACATCTGGATGCATTAAAACCGCTTGAACATCGGTTAGTGCAGGGTGAGAACATTGCCCAGACGCATCAGTTTGTAGCGTCTGGCAATGCTGAATTAGGTTTTGTAGCCCTATCCTTAGTCATCGAGTCCGGAGCCGTTTCAAAAGGCTCGGCTTGGATTGTCCCAGAAAATCTATACACACCAATTCGTCAGAACGCAGTCCTTCTCAATACAGCCAAAGACAAGCGCTCTGCGTATGTATTTCTTGAGTTCATGAAAGGGGCTGTGGCCGAAAAACTCATTAAAGCGAGCGGTTATACTCAATGAATATGCTGAGTTGAATGGAAGCCTGGAGCATGCCTTTAGACGAAAACGACCTTGCAGCCGTCAAATTAACCTTCGAGCTTGCACTGTCAGTTACATTAATTTTGATTCTTTTAGGCACCCCCATCGCCTGGTGGTTGTCCAAAAGCGCATCCAAACTATCATCAACGGTGGGTGCTCTCGTTACTTTGCCTCTATTTCTGCCCCCTTCAGTATTAGGATTTTATATGCTCCTTGTCTTGGGGCCCCATGGTGTCGTTGGTTGGCTAACACAAACAGTAGGACTGGGTCTCCTACCATTTACCTTCGCGGGATTAGTGATTACCTCAGTACTCTATTCTCTGCCGTTCGTCGTGCAACCTATACGCGACGGCTTCGTAACACTTGGGCGTGACCCTATTGAAGTGGCTTACACATTGCGCGCAGGTTATTGGGATACTTTTTTCAATGTGGCCCTGCCGTCCATAAGACCTTCATTGATCACGGCCGCGGTACTGGGTTTTGCACATACGGTAGGAGAATTTGGTGTTGTCTTGATGATTGGAGGCAATATTCCAGATAAGACGCGAGTGGTGTCTGTACAAATCTATGACCATGTTGAAGCAATGGAGTATGCCCAAGCACACTGGCTATCGGGCGGCATGGTGCTTTTCTGTTTCTTCGTCTTACTAACACTCAACAGATTGGATCACAAGAAACGACAAGCTTATGAGCATTGATTCATCAGCACATCCAATCACTGCGCGCTTCAGTCTGACCAAGAAGCAATTTAATCTGAATGTTGACCTGCAATTGCCGGGAAAAGGCATAACGGGCATTTTTGGGCCGAGTGGTTGCGGAAAATCTACTTTATTGCGTGCTATGGCGGGTCTTGAAACTGAATCAAAAGGTCGATTATCCATTGGACATGAGGTTTGGCAGGACAGTGACCAGAAGATATTCATACCCACATACCAACGCGCGCTGGCTTATGTTTTCCAAGAAGCCAATCTCTTCAACCATTTGACCGTGTCTGAAAACCTTTTATTTGGATTTAAACGGATCCCCATCTCAGAAAGACGTATTCCATTAGAACATGCAGTCACACTTTTGAATCTTCAATCGCTTATGACAAGGTATCCCAGTAAATTATCGGGGGGAGAAAAGCAACGCGTTTCGATCGGCCGCGCATTGCTCACCAGCCCTAGACTTTTTCTGATGGATGAACCATTGTCTGCGCTCGACTCTTCACGAAAAGCAGAAATACTGCCCTACCTTGTCACGTTGAGTACAGAATTAGAGATACCTGTGATCTACGTCACTCATTCAGCAGAAGAAATCGTCAGATTGTGCGATTATCTCGCTGTGATGGATCAAGGTATGTCCCTAATACATGGACCCATCAACGATTTGCTGACAAACCCAGAACGAAGCGTATTGGGGCGAGATGATCAATGCTCCATCATTGAAGCAAAGGTTACTCGTCATAGTGATTCAGACGCTCTGACGTATTTAACTTTTTCGGATCAATCGCTCAAAATCAGCCGTTGTGATGAACCAGTAGGAGCAGTCTTCCGTTGTCGTATACTGGCAAGAGACGTGAGTGTTTGCCGTTTATTTCCGGAGGCAACGAGTATTTTGAATATCCTACCCGCAACAATTATTGGACTTCAGACATCCTCTACATTTGGGGAAGTCATCGTTCAGTTGGAGCTTGGAGGGTGTCCTCTTCTTGCTAGGATCACCTATAAATCGGCTTCCGACTTAGCCTTAAAGATAGGCGAATCGATATGGGCACAAATCAAGGCCGTTTCGCTTCTGAAGTAACACATGGCCTATGGGCACTAATTAAAAGACATCCTGACAATATTTGCATGCGATCCAAACCTAATCATTTCATGCGTTCTATCGCAATCACAGTCCTTGTGTTGTTCTTAAGTGGCTGTTCTGCTGTCACCTACAAGCCTGTCAATGAATCTAAGAAATCCATTGAAAATAATCTTGGATATCGTTTAGCTAACAGTCGAGATGGGGATTACGGTGATCATCTCATACTCTTGGCGTTTTCTGGCGGGGGGACTCGAGCAGCGGCGCTCTCATACGGTGTTCTTAAAACCTTAAGAGATTCGAAGATTTACGATCAAAATAAAGAGGTGAGTGTACTAAATGAGGTGGATTCTATCAGCTCAGTCTCAGGGGGTAGTTTCACAGCCGCGTACTATGGTTTATTTGGGGACAAAATATTCGATGATTATGAACATGTCTTCTTGAAACAGAGTATTCAAGGCGCATTAATTGCAAAGCTTTTTGATCCCTCTTACTGGTGGCAAAGCTTATTCAGTGGGTTCGACCGAACTGAAATGGCCATCGAGTATTATGATCGTCATATCTTCGAGGGTAAAAGATTTAGGGATTTTCGTCTAAAAAGCGGTCCCTTTGTTGAAATCAATGCTACGGATCTTGGGGACGGAGTCAGATTTTCATTTGTACAAGCCTATTTCGATCTGATTTGTTCTGATCTCGATTCTTTATCTGTCGCACGCGCAGTCACGGCCTCTTCCGCAGTTCCAGTGGCCTTTCCAACCGTGGTCCTCAAAAACCACGGTGGAGAATGCGACATTTCGAAATCTGATCTCTATCAATACGCTCAGGCCCATCAAAATGATGACCCTAGGCTTAAAGAAATGCTTCAACGGATGGATATCTTCAAAGACAGCAAGAAAAAACCTTTCGTGCACTTAACTGATGGGGGTATTGTCGATAATTTAGGACTCAGAGCTTTAACCGATCGTCTTGAGACCATAGGCTCAGGTTACCTTCTTGGGAAAAGGAATCGTGTTCCAAAAGACATTTTGGTTATCTCAGTCGATGCTGAAGTCATACCTGAGCATACGATTTCGGAAACACCCGAAAAGCCTTCTATCTCAGATACGATATCGGCATTTACTGACGCGCGTTTTAGATTATTCAATTATGAAACAAGACTTTTACTGGACCGAAAACTTAACGATGTGAGTGACTATCTAAATAAGGAGGGTCATAACATTCCTATCTATAACGTCAGTGTCTCGTTTAGTTCGATTCAAATGAGTTCATTGAAAAGCTACTTCAATAGCTTGCCAACATCGCTGGAGTTATCTTCCCACGACGTCGATATGCTCGAATCAGGGGCGGATATGTTGCTTCGCCAATCCAAGGAATATAGAGCGTTTCTAAAAGCCAATGAAACACCTGAAGCCCCACCAAAGCTTAAGGTCGAGGATAAAGATCGGGAGATTAAGGATGTCAGTCTTTGATTGCTTCAACGGGCACTTTGACCACAATGTCATCCCCGATTGCAGGGAGATACGTATTCATTCCGAAGTCTGACCGCTTTAATTTGGTTTCGATATCGCCCGCACACACCTCTTTTTTTGTAATGGGGTTGTTGCCACACTTAAAGTGGGTGATGGCTATGCGTAGCGGTTTTGTCACACCAAGTAAGCTCAATGTCCCATCTGCTGACACTGGATCCTCACCATTGAACCGAATGCTTTCGGATGTGAACGTGATCTCTGGATAGTCGATAACATTAAAGAAGTCTTTAGACTTCATATGATCGTTCCATTGATCAAAGCCCATATCGATTGAATCTGCGTGGATCTTGAACATAACACGCCCAGAATGTTTTTCGACATCAAGGGTGATAGCACCTTCTGCACGATCAAATCGACCACGTTGGGTTGAAAATCCGAGATGATTCACTTCAAACATCGGCATGGTGTGGTGGCTATCGATGGTATAGGTGTCTAAGGCCCAAACCGTAGGTATCAGAAATCCCATCAATAGCCCTGTGGTTGCGCGTGTTTTCATAGATGCTCCAGCGATTATTTAAAGCCTATTCAATGAATCGACCCGACTGATAATCCTCCACGGCTTGAATAATTTCATTTTGCGTGTTCATCACAAAAGGACCATGTGCCGCTATGGGTTCTTTAAGAGGCCTGCCTGCAATCAGAAGCACTTTTGCATCTGAATTGGCATGAAGTTCAAGTAAAGATTGACCTTCAAGATGACTAAGAATCGCCAATTGTCCAGGCAAAACCTCGATATTCGCTACCCTAACACAGCCTCGATAAACATAAAAAAAGGCCGTATGAGTGTGAGGAATTGGTTCTTGGAACGTCGTTCCTTTATGAAGATGAATATCTAATAGTTTTGGATCTGTAACTGGCCGTTGTACAGGGCCATTCACGCCCTGTGATTCGCCGAGCAATACGCGAACAGATCCACCTGTAAATTGATACTCTGGGATGTGATGATTGGGGACATCCATATATTCAGGATCAGAAAGCTTCAAGGAAGACGGTAAATTAATCCATAATTGAAAGCCTTCCAACTCGCCATTCTCTTGCTCTGGCATTTCTGAATGAATGACACCTCGGCCAGCCAGCATCCATTGCATACTACCCACCTCAAGCAGGCCCTGATTTCCTCGACTGTCCTGATGACGCATCCGACCGGCTAAAAGGTAGGTGACAGTTTCAAATCCTCTATGTGGGTGATCAGGAAATCCACCGATATAGTCGTCTGGATTGTCACTAGTGAAAGAATCTAACATCAGAAAAGGATCAAGCCGCTGATGAAGCGATTGACCAATCACACGTGTTAATTTCACACCAGCGCCATCCGAAGTAGGCCGACCTTCGATCAGTTCATCGATGGTTCTGGGTACACCTTCAAAATCAAAGATAGGAGTATGAAACATAAATCTAATGAACCGATAGTTTGAGAAGTTACAGAGATTGGTGCTTGTTCATGAGTGTTTAGCCACTTCGGCTAGATACGAGTCAAGGTCGATCTTGTACAATCAGTCATTTACCCGTAACCCTCCTCTAGCCAAAACACTGATGGAAGATACAGTTTGCTCCTGTAGTGGTACAACACGCACACAAATCTTAGCGATCTTAGCCCGGGGGGCTGAAACGCTTGAGGAAATTTCATATGCATCAGGTGCTTGTTCAGGCTGCGGGAGTTGCGACTACGACGTGCTTGATATCATACGTGAATATCAACGATCATTCGCCAATACTGGCGCCTCAACTCCCGAGCCTTCAAGGTGAATTCATGCTTAAAACAATAACCCCATGCCGCTTAGCTTGTCACTATAGTGGTATCAGGGTAGGTCTTATGACTTGCTGTATCGCGTTCAATACGAATGTTATGAGTGATGAAGTCACTAACACAAAAATTGCTGACGATCTCGAACGGTTAGGATACTCTCAGGAAGTCGTTCGCACTCCTGCGACTAAAGTGGTTGTGATCCCGAAATCCAGTCAAGAAATCAAACCCATTACGACTATTCCTGCGCATGTTTCCCTTCCTCCTATTCCGCCGGTTCAAACCGAAGCGCACTCCTCGGAGAAATCAACTACAGAAACTTCTGCAGAAGCACCTGCCCCAAGAAAAGTAGCCTCCCATGACGACCCAGCAGCCATTTCACAAGATCTAGAAAAAATGGGGTTTAGCCGTGCATCTAACCCCTAGATATACGATCGATTTCCAGCCTTACTATGTTGAATGAGGATCACGCCGAATCAGCTCTTTGATCAGGCCGTCCTCCAAACCATAGACCCATCCATGTAAAGATGGCTTCTTATGATCTCGCCACTTCCTTTGAATGAGATCGGTATTGGTGAGATGCTTTACCTGTTGAATTACGTTCAGTTCAACGCACCGCTTCAGTCTCGTTTCATAACTGGAGTCCAGAGGACTTATTTCGTCGCTATGTTCTATGATTGACTTAAAATCAGTTAACCACTGACTCACTAAAAAGAGATTATCAGTTGTCTGATCCATCGCAGCTTTGATACCACCACAGTTGTAATGACCACAGACAATGATATGTTTGACAGCGAGCACCTCGACTGCGTATTCAATGACGCTTTGGCTATTGAGATCGCTCGAAAGTATTTGATTAGCTATGTTTCGATGAACAAACATTTCGCCCGGTTGAGCGTTAACAATCGTTTCAGCTGGAACGCGGCTGTCAGAACAACCGATCCAGAGAACGTCGGGAGTCTGTACGTTCAAGAGTCGGCCAAAATACCCAGGATCATAGAAGGTTTTCTCCTGTGCCCAAGCTCGATTTTCCAGCAACATTTTTTCGAACGGCTGCATATGGATTTGAATAAATGTACGTGAACAACTAACACGGCTATTATACTGCGGTGCAAAAGAACCAGAGCGGGTTTTGGTCCGATTAGCAACTTAATACAGTGGGCAATGCATTGATATAAAGCAGGTTCATATGGGTCTGGTTATAAGCGCTAGCCGTTTTTTTATTTATTCAACTGTGCCAATAACACTAGCAGAATCAATCGTGGTTTAAATAGACCACACTAATTCATTCAGATCTCAACCTTCTTCATTATGACTCCATCAACTGAGGACTCGACCAAGACCTATCGATCCGGATCTAGGTATTATGTCCAACATTTGAAATACGATTTACCTGCTGGGGTGGTTTTATTTCTTCTAGCCCTACCGCTCTCACTTGGGGTTGCCCTAGCCTCAGGTGCCCCATTGATCTCGGGCCTCATTTCCGGAATCGTAGGCGGCCTGATGGTTTCATGGCTTAGTGGATCTCAGTTGAGCGTTTCTGGACCTGCGGCAGGTTTAACTTTACTGGTCTTGAATGGCATCCAGGATGTTGGTACTTACAACGGTTTCCTACTTGCAGTGCTTTGGGCGGGTGTTATACAGCTTGCATTGGGTTATCTTCGTGCGGGTGTCTTGAGCGCCTTTCTTCCCTCGGCGGTTATCAAAGGACTTTTAGCTGCAATCGGCATCATCCTGATCATAAAACAAGTACCACATGCACTAGGTTACGGGCTTGATTTGATGGGTGAGGAGGTTTTTTTTACGGGTGGAAACGAATCCCCCCTTATAGCATTTGAACATGCCCTCTCGTCGATATCTCTGGGGCCTGCTTTAGTGACCGTCGGCTCTTTAGCTATTATGGTGGTATGGGATGCACATCTATTACATCTTGAAAGACTGACGCGTTTGATTCCAGGAGGGCTGATGGTTGCTTTCTGGGGTGTGTGCTACCACTTTTTAAGTAGCGATACGATATACGCCATTGCTGATCAGCATCTTGTTAATCTTCCAGAAATTAACAGTCTTGCTGAAATAGAGCAATTACTTACATTTCCTGATTTTAGTCAGTATGAGAATCCAAAAGTGTGGACATTGGCGGTCCATATAGCGCTTATCGCAAGTCTTGAGAGCCTTCTGAGTCTCGAAGCCGTCGATAAACTAGATCCTTATCGTCGTGTGGCGCCTCCCAATCGTGAGCTTAAGGCGCAGGGCATAGGCAACATAGTATCGGCACTTCTCGGCGGCATTCCCATGTCCGCAGTGATTGTGCGAAGTTCAGCTAATGTCGATGCCGGTGGCCGAACAAAGATAGCCTGTTTTTTTCATGGCATTTTACTATTATTAAGCCTTCTGTTTATTGCTCGATGGCTCAACTACATACCTTTATCTGCCTTGGCCTCAATCCTCCTTTATACCGGCTATAAATTAATCAGACTTCGCCAGATCAAATCCATCTACCTTCAGGGCTGGGATCAATTCGTACCCTATGCCGTTACTTTATTATCCATCCTCTTCACGGATCTACTTACAGGAATTAGCGTAGGTCTTGTGGTGGGCATTTATTTTGTGATTAGAGGTAATTTCAATTACTCAATTGGCATGACGCGTCATGAGAATCATTATTTATTGAGACTTAGAAAGGATGTGTCGTTTCTCAATAAAGCGCTGCTACGAGAACATTTAGCTAAGGTTCAACCGGGAGGCCAGCTCATCATTGACGGCAGTAGAGCAGAGATGATTGATAAGGACATCATTGAAACGATCGAGGACTATCGAAAAGCGGCAGAAGACATTGATGTCGAGGTCACCATAAGAAATGTACCTGGTGTAGATACAACGGTCTAATCCCTAGATAGAATATGCATCATCGGCTTAGACTCAAACCATCAATATGACAACGGAACACGAGATTTCTCGGGACCCCCATCAAGAAACAGGTGATGAGAAACTTGCGCGTTGGACACGTGAAGGCGCTCAGAACTGGCAGCAGATCAAAGCTGAAGAAGAGGAACTGCTCGCTTATCAGCAAAAAATACGTGCTTTAACTGAGTTGCGCGCGAGTATAATGGAAGAGGAAAATGCTCTCAAATCATCATTAGATACTCAAAAGCCAGACACGCAAGCAGTTCTACGTGATTCACATGCAGAACACTCAAAGATCCATGAAGTGACCATCAGTGGTGTGGATATTCCTTTTTGGAGCCTTGTGAGGAACCTGGTAATGCTCTCGTTAGCTGCAATTCCAGCGTTAATGATTTTGTTTCTAGCGGCCCAAATATTCTTTGGCCTTATGATCGCGAAAGGGTTATCTCTATTTTTTCACTGAGCCCATTGAGTTTGGGTCTGATTAAGAAGGCGAACTAAAAAAACGGAACAGCTGGTCAATAAATCGATCGATCAAACTGTCCTTGGGTTCTTTGTGTGTTTTCACATAAGACAAGGCTTTAACAATATCTTTTTTCAATGCCATATCTGCCAGGTGATGCTCGCTTCGAATAGGTGCGATATTGGCTTTATCTAAATATTTGCCGGCCCATCTTATTTTGCCTTGATCGAGATAGAAGCGAGCAAAGAAAAAATTGGTATCAATTGCATCCGGGCTCTGTTCGTAGGCTTTTTGGTAATACTCCAGCGCTCTTTTTTTACTGCCAAAAGATACAGGCCAACCAAAGATTTGGTAATAGAGATTGCCAAGTGTCAGATAAGCTGCGCCACCACGAAATTGGGGATTGATGGCAATAGAAGCTTCGAGTGCCTGTCGTGATTCTTTCAAACGTTCGAGTGATACGAAATTGGTTTCAGAAATTGCGAATGAAGCCATTACGACGCCTTTCAAGAGTAAAGGACCAGCTTCATTCGGATGACGGGCAATTAGTTGATCGATAGAAGGTAATAGATCGGCAAAATTGGGGGCCTTTTGAGTATCAGGAAGAATATAGACCACGATGGCCCATTCATCCCATAGCTTCTGAACAGTGCGTGCTGAAGATTCTTCAGCCTGGGTAAATCCTGAAAAAAACAACGACGTCAAAAAAAAACAAACCCTAAGACACGACGACTGCCCTTCCATCCACCCGATGAAAGTCACTGCTGTAATGGGTATACCCAGATTATGAAGCAGTTGTTTTTTTGCCAGAGTGATGATCCTAAGAAAACGTGCCCTTCTCAACTGGAGGCAGTGTATTGCTTATGGGCGTTCAAGCTCAATCTGGAAACGCTCATTCAAAATAATCCTATCACGAGTAAATGTAAAAGGCGCTTATGTGCGAACCTAATTCAAACAACGAGATGAGACAGTCTATGAACAACAATTCAAACGAACAAGTTTGCTAAAATGTTCATCCGGTTTATTGTTTTTATGAATGAACTTTAATGGATAAACGGCGAGCTTACAAAGGATACACTTTCCCTTATGACTCCATTGTCCCTTTGTGCCAAACAAGCAGACCGTCACTCGATTTTTTTTCTGGGAAGTGGGGATGCCACATCGGTTTTCTTAACTCGTTTTATGGCGCCTTGAGATACCTTAACACCGTATACTCGATCTCTATTCTGGCCATCCTTAGGACAGCAGTCCCCTTAATCTAAAATTAGGAGTTCCTTCGTTCATGATTGCTTTTTTTACATTGAGATCTTTTTTTCTATTCCTCTCGATCTCGATCATGGCACACAGTGTCACTTCATACGGCGAGTCTACGGATACAATTCTACACACGAAAGCAACCACAATTTTCAAGGCCCTACCTGAAACCATGTCAACTGATTTATACCCGACGCGCGCTGAACGGGTGAAGCTCGGAAGAAAGCTTTTCTTTGACAAAAGACTGTCATTAGATGGAAGCGTCAGCTGTGAAACCTGCCATATTCCAGCACTCCATGCTACCGATGGTTTACCCAAATCCATTGGCGTTGAACATCGGGCTAATCTAAGAAATGCCCCAACACTCCTAAATGCCGCACTTCAATTCACAGCACATTGGGACGGCAGTCGTGCAACTGTCGAAGACCAGGCCAGTAAGTCGTTCACAGGCAAACTGAGCTTCGGTAACCCTGATGAAGCAACCGTTGTTCATAAACTGATGGAGCTTGGCTACGAAAATGAATTCAGAACAGCATTTGCGGATGAAAGCCCTTCACTGAGCATAGAAAACCTTGGTAAAGCCATTGGTAGTTACGAAAGAACACTCATATCACCTTCGCCGTTCGACAATTACCTTAAAGGCGATACCCAATCAATATCCTCCTATGCAAAAGAGGGACTCAATCTATTCATCGATAAGGGTTGTGCGTCCTGTCATAACGGTACATTGATCGGGGGTAATAGTTATCAAAAGTTCGGTATCACTAAGAGCTACTGGCTGGCGACTCATAGTGAATCCATTGATGAGGGTCGATATAAAATCACCCAGAACGATTCTGATCTTTATGTGTTTAAAACACCCAGCCTTAGGAATGTCGCGATGACACCACCCTATTTTCATGATGGATCGATCGTGGGTCTAGATCAAGCCATCAGTGTCATGGCGGATGTTCAACTGGGCCTGCATTTAAACCCAACCGAAGTGAAATCCATTCGATCATTTTTAGAAAGTCTCACAGGAAGAATCCCTTCTAACTTTTCACATATTGAATCTTTTGCGCAAAAAGACTCGCTCCATTAGAGGAAAAAAGATTATGGCCCAATTCATTATTTCTGGCAGTCACGGTACTGACAACCCCACCATGGCTACCCTGCCTTTCATTGCCGCAAAAGTGGCCCATGAAGAAGGGCATGAGGTCGTTCTGTGGCTATGGAATGAGGCCGTCATACTTGGGCGTACAGGAGTCGCTCAACACGTCACAGGCGTTAATTTGACCCCTCTTGGCGATCTCATGCTAGCCATTGAGGCACTTAAGATTCCAGTCTGGGTCTGTGGCGCGTGCGCCGTTGCAAGAGGTATTACTGAAAAAGACCTCATCACGGGATCCACAATCAAGGGCATGCCTGATTACATTCGAACGGTTGCGGCCTTTGAGAAAAGCATTAGTTTTTAGCGATGATTTCTCTAGCTTATAGCAGTGCACTCACTCCGCTTTAACCTTATAGTCCATCCAGTCAGTATTGGGTTCATGTAAGTAATACTTACTCCCTTTCCCCAATACAACTGTTTGTTCATTTTCAGATACGTATTCAGTCTCTGAAAGCCCATTAACAAGTCCTTCTAAATCTAAAGCGTGGCCTCCATAAGCACCTGAAACCATCACGCCTTTAATAAGTTCGGTTAAAGCCAAATAACTGGTAGGACGATTCGAGATGACCGGGTGCGCGGATTGGAAGCCTGGAATGCCTATAAATTTTATAGCCGCTGGTACGAGTGTGATTCTCGGGCTTGGCAATTCGCGCATACCCGGAATCTGGACGGTATCTCCGTGAAGAGCAGCACCATGTTCGGCAACGAGAATCAATGCAACAGGACGGCCCGTTTGTTCTAAGGTTGTCGTAAAACCATCAATATCCTGCATCAATTTGTGCATCCTCGTTGGGAAGCTTTTAATACTGGAGATTTTCTCTTGTCCAGGCAGAACATCGCCATCATGGAGGCTGATAGTATTGTAATAGAGTGCTACGGGTTGATCGCTCCGAGCCTTACGTTTAGCCCACCATCTGGACAAAATATCAAAGTCCTCATAGATGGGTGTACCGTCAAAACTGTGCATCTGAACCTTCGCACCCAGATCACCCCAAAGGGGTACGTTAAGACCCCCTTGCTGCACATTCTGAACCTCTTGAAGGAATCCTCCAAAATGGCCATCGTGATTGAGGAGGAGTTGACGCTGATAACCAATTCCCTCTAAAACATTAAATAAGTAACACTGTTTCGGCGCTTCTTGATAGAGCTTTGCGTGAGGCTCTTGTCCACAACTGGCACGCAGAAGCCTTATTGCCGCAGGACCACTGTAGCTGGCGGCTGAATTGAAGTTCTTCAATAAAACATCAAACCGTTTGAAAAGACCATCACGTTCATTAGGATCAATATCATCCCAAGAGAGCGAACAGATATGAAGCAGGATGATGTCGAACTGGGGTGATTGAGTAGGGTTACTCGATTCGAAACTGACCTTTTTAGTAGCCTGAGTATCGTAGAATCCGGTCAAGAGCCCATTAAGCTCTTCGTTGTTGTAATGGGATTTGATATGAGGTTGTGAAGTAACTCCGTCATCGCAAGCCTGAGGTGTTGTCAGTGAAGCCTGTTCAAGCTTGAGTGTTTCCCTTTCATGCCACCAAGGAAGCGCCACGATTGCGATTAGTGTAAAGGTGGACAAACGCAGACGGCGTCCAAGTAGAGCTAGGAGAGCACATGCACTCAACAGGAGCACTAGAAATGGGATGTTTATAAAACGACTGAGCAATTCAGCTATGTAGGCCAAACTAAAATCCCTAAAATTAGGTGTTAGGGCAATGAGACGCTCAGGCAATGGGAAAAAGGAATCGTGATAAAAAAGGCCAATACCTAGTGGTATCGCAAAGAACGTTCTCAATCTTCTCACCCATAGCCTTTTTAGGGGGAACAGTACATAGAGAGCAAACAAAACATTCTCAATAACATGAAAATCAATATTGCTATTCCAGTACAACATCAACTTAGTAATGAAATAGTAGTTCCAAAGTCCCATAGAATTAGCGTCCTAGAATTGCCGTAATTGGAAGACCAAGCGGGTAAACAGTTTCTCGTAGCCAAGAAAGGAATGAGTGAGCACTTCCTTGAAACTTCTTGTGATATGGTCAGAATGGAAGGTGTGATGCCACGTAGACCATGCATCGGCTCTAGAGTAAGTACACTGAATGAATTCTGATTCTTCAGCGAGCGAAGTAAATGTCAATTTAAGGCCTAGATGCTCGTTACTGGTATTAAGTTCACGTGCAGTAAAAGTGTACTCCTGATCACCACGATAAAGGCCCACGCTTACCAGTTCCCCTGGCTCAAGCGCGAGGCCACTGGGCCTAGAAATACTGATCCCATCGGATGAAAAATCATGAGTCCGTGTCGCATAGGTTCGACCGTTTTTTAGGTACAAGATGGCCGGCAGATCAATAGGAATACGGTGTGATTTTCGAATCTGCTTGGCTTCGGATGCCACACTGAACGCAGCTCCCAAAATCGAAAGGTTGTAAACCGTCCAGCACAAATTGATGACAACGACTTGAGCTTCGAATTGGTTCCAGAACACAAGGCGTCCTAACCCAATCGAAAAACCGAGTAAATTCAATATCAGAAGAATTAGATAAGGACTCGAAATTTTCCAGTCCACGAAACTCTCGTGAATTAATCCTCCTTTAGGCGTTACATTGAACTTCCCGAACTTAGGATTAATAAGTGCTAGCGTGGTCGGGATCATAATGTAATTAGCAAGCACTGTTTCATAGACTTCAGCCCAAAAAGCATGCCTAAATTTACCTTGAATCTTGGTATTGGCCATGTTGGCGTGCAATATGTATGGCACGACATACAGCATCAGCAATGTGGGCTCTGCGTGGATGAAATGGAGCTCAAAGAAGAGATAAGCCAAAGGCGCAATAAGAAAGATAAAGCGAGGAACACCAAACAGAAAATGAATGGAAGCATTGGTGTAACACAAGCGTTGGAGCAAACTTAAGCCAGGTCCTTTTAGAGGATTATCGGATCTAAAAATCTGGACCATGCCGCGAGCCCAACGTATCCGCTGACCAATATGAGCCGATAGGCTTTCTGTCGCAAGACCCGCCGCTTGAGGTATATTTAGATAGATGCTCTCATAGCCCAATCGATGGAGCTTCAAGGCGGTGTGCGCATCTTCCGTCACGGTTTCTACAGCAACCCCGCCGATTCTTTCTAAAGGACCTCTACGTATAACTGCACACGAACCACAAAAAAATGCAGCGTTCCAGAGATCATTACCATCCTGGATCATTCGATTAAAAAGATAGCCTTCATTGGGTACTTCTCTAAATGTTTTTAGATTTCGTTCAAAAGGGTCAGGAGAAAAAAAATGGTGAGGTGTTTGTACTAATGCGCGATTGGGATCAGCGATCATCCACCCCATCGTTACCTGAAGGAAAGAACGGGTTGGAATATGATCACAATCGAATATGGCAATAAACTCGCCATGTGTCAGTGTTAGCGCATGATTAAGATTCCCAGCTTTTGCATGCTGATGTTCTTCTCGGCGGATGTATTCAATTCCAAGTTCTTCAGCAAAGTCACGAAAATCGTCTCGGTTTCCATCATCTAAAAGATAGATAGTGAGTTTGTGCATGGGCCAATCCATTCCTTTGGCCGCAATCAGTGTAGGACGGACAATTTCCAGAGGTTCGTTATAGCTAGGGATAAACACATCAACCGAAGGCCAATCATGCGTATCAATAGGCATGGGTTTGGGTGGACGACGGAGTGGCATGATGGTCTGTACAAAGCTTAGGATCGCCACAACCCATGTAAACGATTCAGCCAAAAGCAATATGATTGAAAAAATATGGTCTCCCATCGTTTCCACGTAGAGTGTCTGCCCTACCCGCCAAATCGCATATCGGAATGTTGCAATGAGCGACAGCATGATGAGGATGCTATTACTTAAGGACCCTGGTACTCGACGGATGAACAGAGCGAAGACAAGTGTGATAAGAAAGAAGGAAGCTTGTTGTTCGATGTTGAAAGGAATGCTGATGATGATGAGCAGCACTGGAAGCCCAATGATCCAATAGATCATCTGATGGGTGAATGATTGAGGAGTCATCAAGTTCTGGAACACATCAAGCTTATGACTCAGCTTTGAAAATGCAGGAACTGAATAGGGACTCACTAACCCCCAAAGCCAATCAAATCGTCGGGTCTTACTCGTTGCCTTCGGTAGGATAAAGAAACAGCCGATGATCCAATCACGAAGCCGTTCAGGATGAGTAATACCCAGATTATGCGCTACAGATAAGTGAATGGAATTTAACCAACGGTTGGGTAGCTTGAAATAATGAATACTTCGAGGTCGACCTGATACATCAATGATAAATAAGCGTAAAAGCCACTGAGCTAAACGGTCAGGTTGTCTGACATTCAGTATCTCCGCCCAATGTTCCTGCCAGCTTTGAGGAATCATACTGACGGTGTCGAATCTTGAGTGTGATGCGAATGACCTAGGACCTTCAGCATCCAGTTAACGAGACCTTGAAGATCTGCACGCGCTTGCGATCTGGGTGCATATGAAGATAACGATAGACCTTTCGCCGTACTCTCAGGTATGGCTTCATCGAAATGAATCATGTGATTCAGTAATCTTTCATCCAGGGTGTCTCTCAAAATAGTAATGATGTCACGCTGGAGAACGATGCGGCTGTCAATCTGGTTCAAAAGGTGGAACAGGTGTGCAGGCCGCCTAACTTCCTTTTTTGTCGCTCCTGAAAATAACTCCTGCAGTTCGCCAATCGCTAAAAAGGACTCAGGATTCGCAGAAACCACATTTATTACGAGGTCTGCCTGGGCTGCAGCATGATCAGTAAAATCATTGGGGAATCTAGCTGTATCCATGAGAACAATGGTCTGATCGCAAAGTGGGTGATGTTGTGAAAGTTGCATCCTGATATTTGCAATAGATGAACTGTCCCAGGAAACATCATCAAAAGGAACGATAAGGGTGTCATTAGGGTTTGTGACTAAATCCGCATGACTAGGTTTGATTTTTTTTAAGTGGCCGATTGGGTCAAGCTCAAGAATACAGCTCGGAATGTTTCGTTCAGAGAGAAGATCAGCCAAGAGGCGACTCAGACTGCTTCGACCTGTTCCACCGCATCGAGAGACTAGAGCCACTAAAAAGAGTTTCATTGGTTCTTATTTTTTGGTGAATAGGATGAGAAATAGGGATTTTGACGGGGCTTAAACCAAGCTCTCCTTAAATAACTGGTGAGTAATGCACCACCCAGAGTATGACTCAGGTAAATCATGAACCCACCAAACAGTAATCCGAGAAACAGATAACCAATGTATTCATCAATCAGTGGCGTGAACATTTTAGATCTCCATGGCGGTATAAGAACGATAGAGTCTCATATGAGTTGTAAAGAGAAATCAGCTGGGGGATTTACTTCCCATTGCCTTTTAAGGTCTTTCAGTTGCGAGAGAATGTCCAATGTATGGGTAATACGGCTGTCATTGGTAAAGAAGTTTGCAACCTGATTATTGAAGGTTCGATTGAGCGCGATATCGATATCGGTCTCACGACAACCATAATAAAAGACGAAGAGACTATGACTATCCGAGGTCACAACATCACCACTCCGATTCGAGCGATACGCTTTTAGCGCTTCAATATGTGAAGATTGAGGTGCTAGATAGAGTCGCACCAACGCATGACGAATTTCAATATCCTGATCTTGTTCAAGTTTTTTGGTCAAAATGGCACAGAAGTCCAACAAAGGCAGATAACCCTTTTCTACAATCGGTTCTGTGGTTTCGATAAGGTCTTTATAGCCATCGGGTAGCAGTTTATTGAAACAATGCCCTTTTAGCGCATCGACAGCCCACAGAAGATGGGATGAAGCTTCATATTGGCAGACCGTAAGATTAGCGCCCAAATGTGTTAATAGTCGTTCTTGATAATGACGAAGGCGCGTTGTGGTTTCTCTAACGATGATCTTGATTCCACGTGCACCCAGTCGTCTTGCAGTCAGCACTTCTTCAGCCAGTTGATCGAAGGATTTATCTTGATTAAAGTCTAAGATCAACGTCGGCGCCACCGCGCTGGACAGGATCTTTGGAAGATGAACCGTATCGATGGGAATCCAGTCAGCTGGTAAGGATTTGTCAAAATCTAGACAAACCTTGGTGATGTAGACGGTATTTTCATCAGGTGCGTAGCGCATCTCTTCACTGATGCTCGTGATATCACTGCCATCAGCAGACAGCGTTTTGGTGTCAGGATCTAAGAAAAGACCATAGCTTCGTTGATTAATGATCTGACCATGATCACGCCAAAACCCCACATGCCAATACAGCCGTGCATATTCGGCACTCAATTCAGCATAGCCTGCAAAGGAATCTAAGGATGCCGGACGGTGGTCCGTTATTCCGGATAAGGCGGCCTCACTAAAGAGAAAAATGACCGTATGGCGCCATTTATGAGCCCATATAGTCACGAGTCTCATCTGTTGACTGATGATCCCTGCCTCCGCGCCCAAGAGAAAGGTATCGGCTTCATCGAATAGAAGAACAGAGCCAGGTAGAACGTCATTATCTTCAATAGCCTTCAAGAATCGAATCATGCTGGACTGTCGAAGTACTTCGGCGAATTGTCTTGAGCGATTAAGGAGACGGAACGAACCGGATTGAAGATGGAGGGATGAATCAATGATGTCGTGCCATCGATCACAATGAGTTGAGAGCATCACCACCGAACGTTTGGTCGACCATGCCTGCTCAATTGTTTTTCGTACCAGCGATTCCCGGATATCCTGCTGACGAATTTTAATTCCATAACAACATCCATCGGATAAGGATGAGACGGTTTCGGGAAGTTGTGTGATACCAAGGTTGAAAAGACTGTCGTTCGGACGACGGCGCATCTCAAAATAGCGATCAATCCATTCAAACACCATTTTGACCCCCTCTAACTAAATGCTGAAAAAAACGAGCATAAAGTGCTTGAAGATGATCCCACTGTTTGAGCGCAACGGCCGCACGATTGGAAAGGATTACATCTTTGTAACCTAATTCAGTTTTGAGCTGGCTGTTTTCCAGCATATGCGTTACATCAGAAGGATCTTGTTCCATTTTAGTCGTCAACTCAATTAGTAACGGTAATAAGGTAATGGGTTTTCCGGAGGGAACGGAATTTTTTCTGTTCTGGGTTCAAGGGCAAATCGGAAATATAAACCACCATAATTAGGGGTATAGAAAGGTGATTGCGCTTTCTCAAAATGAGCCCCTACAAACCATTGGGGTGTCATCTGATATTCGACCTTAGCGCGTATACCATATGAAATAGCGGGCCCTGATGTCCCCGAATACATGGCATTGCCATTTAGGGATGAATTCTGTAAGGCTGAATCTGTTGGATAATAAGCACCGGAGTTTTCCTGTGAGTATGAATAGGTGGTATAGCCACGAACTAAATAGGAAAGGTCACCATAACGTCCTATCCATTGGATGGGAGGTCCAATGGATAGGTAGGTCTGTGGACTCCAATACCCTCCATACCCGAAGGTATAGTGACGTTGGTTATTAGCAAATTTTAGAAACATCGCGGCAAGCCCAATACTCACACGAGAGTCCTCGCCATTAAGGACAGTCCAATCCCCGCCTGTACGAATCATAAGGTCTTCATTCGATTGTACGTTCTGGCCTTCGAGATAATGAGCAGACCCTTGGAAGAAAGTGTTTAGGATGCCAAAACGAGTCGTCCAAACATCTGCGGCTGTATAAAATTCTGCGCCATTGGTGGTGACTCCACCCCAGACTTGACCTGTTACCGGATCGTGAACACCGGCATAGGACAAAAGGCTATTCGCGGCTGGTCGCCTCGAAATATCCCAAGAGTAATAGCCAATACCTAGACTTCCAGAATGATGTATGCCACCAACGAAGGTTGAAACGGGGAAACCAATGGGCGTAGAACCTATATCAAATTGCCAATTATCCATCTGATAACCGACTGCGAGAGGGGCACCATAGGCGTACTGATTAGATGAGGAAGGTAAAGTAGTCGCGCCGCATTTAATCGGTCCTGAAGCAGTGGAAGGACATAAGGCATTGATCTTTCCAAATTGGTTGGCATTTGAAAAGGTCGAAAGATCCAGTTGACCAGCAAAAACAGCTGAAGCATCTGTTTGGACCCAGACATGACCGTTGTAGCCATTAGGGATACGAATCAGGGTAGGAATATCCACATTGATGATATCCGACGTGCCTGAAGAACCGGACAATTGGCGGACATCAACACCACTGGTGATGTAACCATAAGGTCTTTGCTCGATCTGGGTCTTTTCCTTGAGGGCGTCTTCAATTAGATCCTTGTCATTAGACCCTACTGCGTTTGCTTTAACAGGTAAGTTCGGAACCTGATTAAAATACATAAGGGCTTGGTCATAATTTCGATCCTTTTTTTCGATAAGACCTGCATAAAGCAGTGTTTTTCGCTCCAAAGGTGGCTTGAGCATGACATCGTTGATAATCGCTCTGGCTTTAGTGAAGTCACCATAATCTGCATATTGCTCAGCAAGACCTAGTCGGGTGTCACGATCGGTAATGGGCAGCTCACGGTCGATGGCATCAATCTGATTCAGAGCCTCATCTTCATCACCGCGCGCCTTTAGGGCTTTGGCGAGTGAGAGCTTCAAATCATAGTCTTTAGGGTCATTGACGATGAGATCATGATAAATATCGATCGCTTCATCAGGTTGATCGGCTAGATAATTGATATTGGCTAGGGTTGACCACAAGGCCTTATCATTCGGCTGTCGCAGCAAGGCATCTTTCAAAATCGCCATGGACTCCTCAGGATGCCCTGCCCGCCTTGCAGCCCAAGCCTCACGAACAGCTAAACGTCTTACAAGGCTGGCTAGTTCATCTGTTTGGCTAGGGGTTAAATCCGTTCGAGTACTCAATGTTTTCAAGTAGAGCGGTAGCGTCAGGGCGTCATTTGCACTCAAAAGGATGGACGAGTACTGAAGCAAGTCATCGTTATTAGCTTGCAGGGCTTTGGGACCCATAAGATCACGTGCTAAAGCCAGCGCTCTTTGTTGTTCGTCCATGTCGATCCAGACATCGGTAGACTCCCAAAGTAGATCACGAGAACCACGAGCTTTTTCTACGGCAACTTCCATTTCATGTACGGCCTTTAAATGATGGCCTAAATGATCTTCATTCAGTGCTGTTTGGAACCCAAGACGAATCTCGGTCTTGTGTTGAAGTTCTACAATTGAGGGTGTTCTCTCCTTCAAAGGAATCGAATCAAGAACATCATGCGCTTCAGAATACTCACCAAGACCTGATAAAAATAAAGCCTTAGCATAAAGATACTTTTCTCCGTTAGGACCCACAGTGAAGAGCATTTTTGCCTTGCTGATCTCTGTATATCGGGAATAGATATTAGCGAGATCGTAACGGATCCAGGCCGAGTCCGGCGTTAGATCTAATCCTGATTGGAGCGTTTTGATGGCATCATCCCAGTGCCCTTGTGAAAGCTGCTCATCTGCGCGGGTCCGGACTAGGGTTGTGAATTCATCGGCAATGCCCGAGGACTGATTGACCTTCTTCGAGAGCGCCTTTTGGCCTATCGATAGTGCCTCTTCGGATCGTCCTTCTTTATCGAGAACCGCCATTAACCCGCTGAGGGCACGTGTATTTTGTGCATCCTTAGAAAGAGTCTCGCGGTAAAGCTGTTCTGATTCTTTTAATCGATTATTCCTCCAATAGAGTTTTGCGAGCGACAATCTGACCTCATTATCAGTTGGGTCTAGTTTTAAAGCTTCAGCGTAGAGAGCTTCAGCACGATTGATATCACCCTGCTTCACGAAACTATCGGCTGCGCGCACCTTTTCGGTGGCTTGACGATTGCGCTCATCCAGTTCTTTCTTCTTTCTATCTTCCGGTGTTAAGACAAGTTCTGGGACAGGCACATCCGGAAAATACTGACTGAAGGCAAGAAAATAGCTTTCAGTCTGAGGTGTTCGCTCCACTTCAGACAATCCATCACCCCAAATCTTAATCAAATCATCCCGTTTGATGTCGCCATGGTCTGCGAGTGATTTGAGACGCTTTAGGGCAGATAATCGGAGTTTTTCATCATTTAAGTCCATTTCAATTAACTCAAGCTCAGGCCTCGAATCCCCAGGCATTGATTGTTCTAACAGAAGAAAACCTTTTCTCGCCTCAGTTTGCTGTGATGGCACACGGGCGAGTAGATGATAATAGCGAAGACCAACCTCTCCAGTTGGTGGCCCATCAGGGAATAGCGCTTTCAATTCAGGAACCAAGGCTTCACGATCTTTTGGAGATCGTTTACTCATGAATTCGATTGTGGCTAGGGTTCTTCGATCTTGCGTCGCTAACCGATAAGCATTTTTTAACTCGCTTGTGGCGGGATCTGACGGGTGATCTTGCTCCAGTTGATCAAGAACTTTTTTCGCACGTTCTACCTGGTTGGTTCGAAGATAGATCTCACCCAATCGTGTCGTAATGAGTGGATCATGTGGGGCAAGGTTCGATGCCTTGATAAGCGCGGCTATAGCCAGATCATCACGTTTCTTTGCTTCCCATAATCGAGCACTTTCCAGCAGTTGATAAATGGCCGTTCGATCACTTTCAGGGGTCTCCTCGCCATGCACGCTAGGCAAGAAAAATATCAAGAAAACAAGCCATGTTAATTTCCGCATGCGCTCATCCACGGTGTTTCGAGCCGCCCAACGAGCGTGAACCGGAACCGTTTCGCAAGGAATCCAGAACTGAACAGATTTAATGCTTGTCCATAATAAGCGTCGTTCTTTTCAGAATCTGACGTTGCATGCACACGAAGAGACTGTTCATCAGCAAGATCATAAGCTTCAGAGGCATTTAGAAAAGGTATGAGTGCAGCAGAAAAACCAAAAGCACCTGTTCCGCTCAGTTGTCCCGTGAGAGTATTAACTTCCAAAGGCGGGTATCCCAGAGATTTAATCGCTTCTTTCATACCCTGTAACTGAAGCAGTAACGCAGCACGAAATGGATCGCTCGGTGATAACAGTCCTGCCCACAAATAAACACGAATAGCATCATAACTGCCCTTAGGATCTAGGCGTGTATCGGGCTGAAAACCCTTCCCAGGAATAAAATGAATCCAGTCAGGAGAAAATCCGTGTCCTGTAGCTAAAATGAGCGCTTTGGAGGTTCGTTCTAATTCAGGCCAAGCGGTTGAAGGTTGTGCTTCAGCAAAATATCTAAGTAACTGTGGCGGCACATAACTTGGATTCAGAGTCCAAAAGTTTGGGGCATGATTAAACCCTAGACGGCCAGGAAGTAACGTTACTCCCAGATTAGGTAAGCTCGCGGTCTCTTCCCTCACAATACGATTCGTGATCAACCATGAGAGTGCGTGGTATCGCTCATTGTTCCAGTTGCGTCCTGCTTCAGCCAATGCATAAGCAATCCAAAGGTCTGCATCACTGGCGGTGTTGTCATCTAGAACGGCCCACTCTTTATCATCTCGACTTCCCCACTCCCATGCAGGTAAATGTGCCGTCAGATCACCCTGAGCGAGATTATCTTCAGTCCACTTCAGCACGAGATCAAAAGTGGTCCTGTCATTCGCTATCAAAGCGAAAAACAACGCGTAGGCCTGACCTTCTGAGGTGGAATGGTGAATAGGCGATGAACGGTCAATGACCCGTCCAGTATCGGTAATGAATGATTTCTTAAATATCTCCCATTCAGGCCATGCACCTGCACAAGATTCGGGTGGTGAGTGGCATCCCGAGTGTAAGATGAGACACACCACCAAGGAAAGCTTAAGGAGAAATCGAACATTCACTTCAAGAGTGCTCTTATGAATCACTACTCCCTAAGGCGTCTCTGAGCGACCTTCTTAAGAAGTGCATAAATCAAGAAGGCCAACACGATACCGCTAGAAACGGCGATAAAGCCTAAAACAATCGGATGGGTCGACAAATGGAACCAGACTAACTCCCACCATGGTAGGTGGCCAGTGTAGTATTTGTTGCCAAGATCAAAGCTCTCAACAACTTTGTTACGAATGACCGCTACATCACCCCGTATATAGCGTATGAAGCCTCCATCCTCTAAGCTATTAAGTGCCTCAAGTGCGCTTCCGCCGTCTGTAGAGACAAAAGCCACCACACTACGACTAGCCATCAAAGGGGATTCAAACCCCGTAATAAGGGTTAACGGTCCACTAGCCATCAAGGTGGCTTCACCGCCCTCGTCCCAGCGTTTTTTGATGGATTCAAGATCGCGAAACTCGAAGACTTCAGCAAGCCTGAAGTTATTAGCAAATACACGTTGGGATGGCTCCAGTACCGCGGGCAGAGTACTTTTCCATTGTTGGAGTAGAGGATGACTCGCATGGGTATCGATCAAGAGAAAGTCCTGATCTTTAGAATCACTCAGATTGTCACCTAAAATCACACGGATTCTATAGGCGGGAACACCCGTATACTTTCCGAAATTGCCAAGAAGGCTTAAGTAGACCTCAATGTCTTCAGTGCTCGGTGAAGTTGGCAAGATAACGGTCGTTTGATCGAGATCCGCATACCGCGTGAACGGGAAACCTGAATTAACATAACTGGACAGATTCGGAAGTGCGGTGTAATGATGGAACTTCGAAAAATCAAGGGTGGAATCTGCATCGATTGCACCTAAAAAGCTATCGACAGAGCCCGAATAGCACCAACCCTGACGGTAGTCGCCGAGCATATATTGCAGAGAGAGCTGATTATCACTTCCAACTTCGAACGCAGGTATGTTGAGTAAATTAGTTTTACTCGTATCAGACTCGGCAATCGTGAGCCGTATACCTTTGTCTTCGGCATCTTGGGAGGTATCAAGGTATACAGACTTAACCAGACTGTTGTTCAGTGAGACAGCAAAAACTGAGTTCCCATTGGTGATGGGTGGTGTATAACGAATTTTGACATCGAAAGGAACATATTCTTTCTGCCAGATCATCAAATCGGCCGGAACACGGACCGTCAGGTTTATAGGCGGTGGATGTCGCCCCTTAACCTGAAGCTCTTCTGGGGTTTTAACCAGTTCGCCTATTTTTACAGGACGGTCGGTAGGCACCCAATTAGGTGCATCATAGAGTTTTCTGAATTTTGGATAGATCACTGAACCGACAGTAACTTGTTCTCCGGACAACATAGCCTGACCCAGCACTAAACCATCGACGGCTGTTTTGATTTCGTCGGCCGTTTTTCCCTGTATTACGAGATATTTAATAACAGGGTCTTTAGTATTGGAAACGATTCTGAGTGTTGGGCCAGCGACATCCTCTAGATTGAGCCCCACTGGCTTATGATCATTCGGAGCGAAGATCACGGCATTCTGGTTGGGTAACTGATCAAGAATCACTGGGAAACGAGCACCACGAAACCCACTTTTACTTCCAAACCATGATGAAAGCACACCCGCTGCATGGACGGTTGCCGCTTCCGGATGAGCAGCAAAGACATAAGGTAGCGTCAAACGAGTCGCCACATTATTATCAAAGAAGGGCTCAGGGAGAAGAGCCAGGTCGTTTGCTATAGTGAGTTTCTGACTCCATATATCAAGCTGACTTTTATTGCTGATATTGGCCCAGATGCTGGTATGAAGAGGATCCTCACATTCTGTAGTGTAATGACCCACCAACTGGAATCTCAAACTATTTGAGTCTGATAGATAGCGAGGATCAATCTCGACATCTCGTGACTGTTCACTACCCGCCTGCTCCTTTGGGAGATTAATGGTATCGATGACCTCTTCATTCAAAAGAATCTTCAGATGGGAGAGATTAGTGATGAGTGAGGGGGAAAAGGAATAGCGCAATCTAAGACGGATCTTCCTCACTGATTCGTCATTACGAATACCAAACCATATCCCCTGTCCATCAAGCGTACCCGTTAGGTGGATGGGTCTTCCTGCTCCAAAATCTTTTAGCGAAGACGTAAGTGTGGGAGGAGGCGTTATTACGGCGTTAGAACTGACTGAATTGGACTGGAGCGCTTGAGGAACTTGAGATTTCAACAGATCGGTGGGTTTAGCACCTAAACATACCTCAGTTAAAGGTATTAAGAACATAAGGAACAACAGCTTAACTGAGCATGAATTCATAGATAACCCAGTCCTTTAATTCTTATTAATAAGACTGAGTCTAACACCTTGTAGTCGCATTGCTACAACTATTGAACAATATCGTCGATCGGTGACTTATAAAATGTCTTCTCGATATAAGAAAAAGAAGTTTGGCTTTTAAATCTAAGAATATTTTTTTGAGGATATTAGAGTTACTAGCGATCCTTTCTCAGCTAGTTTATCTCTTCGAGCTAAGTGAATTATGCTGATTACTGAATCTCAGAATAGATCTGCTAATTATTTCTAATTTTCAAAGCCATCATCATATTTATCTGCTGTTAAATTTAAGGTGCCTCGAAAAGATTAAGCCCAAGGTTTGCCTCTTAGTTTCGTTCATGAAGGATAGTAGGCGTTTCATAACCAAACGAAAGACCACCGTTTAGCAGCAGATTACATTACCATTCTACGGGATGCTGACCCTGATAAATGGGGTGTAGCCCTCTATACTGTCGATGGACAGCGATTTAAAGCAGGCGATGTTGTGAAATCTATATCACTCGATTCAGTGAGTCTCTAAGCCCTTAACTTATGCCTATGCTTTAAACGAAGAGGGAGAAGCATTTACCCATCAGTTTGAAGGAACAGAGCCATCATGGTAGCCGGTTTGATTGCATCAGGTAGTCCTGATAATCGTCCACGGCACTGACTCAAGACTTCATGGATTTCTGGTGTGATCTGAGGGGCGATATCGATGAAGTACGTTTCAGTGAACAAACAAAGCAATCTGAGCTTGATACCGTGCACAATAATTTCGCTATCGCGTACTGATTGAGTGGTCGTAAAGAACTGTCACGTGATGTCGATTTGCACAAGATGATGGATCTTTATCTTTCTTGCTGCAGTATCGAGATGACATTTTCGATGCTATCGATTGCAGCCGCTACATTGGCCAACGGAGGCGTTTGTCCCTTAACAGGATAGCAAATACCACCGACAGAACTTATCAAAAAAGACACTATCGGTCATGCAGTTTTCAGGCATTTATGACAATGCGGGGTCTTTCCTGTACGAGGTTGGGTTACTTGCTAAGTCTGGGGTGGCCAGTGCTGTTATGGTTGTGGTGCCTAATGTGATGGGATTTGCAACCTTCTCCCGTCGATTAGACTCTTAAGATAACTCCGTTCTGGTGTGGCCTTCTGTCATAAACTCGTAGACCGTTTCACATTTCCGATGAACGACAGCCTGTCTGGTGGACGGACTGGTTGTAAGCTGGACCCTAGGGAGTCGCAACGTAATTGAAAACAGCGTGATCTATCATGGTGATGTGTACGCTACTAGAATTTATGATTTGGCGCTGACGAGCATGATTGGTGGGTGTCTTGCTAACGGAAACATTGAGGATAATGAACTTGCCGTCATCGAAACTCCATTGTAAGAGATTCTTGGTGCGAAGGTGGAGGAATCTGAGCTAAGAACGAAGCCCGTAATCGTAAGTCTGAAGCATTGATTGAATGCGCATCTCCATTGGAAGGTTTGTAGCAGACTTTATATACCGAGCAAGCCAGTCTCGATGATAATGTACGGGGAATTATTTTCGAATCTGCTTTACGGGGTGGCTTGTACTGCAGTGAGGTGGAGTCTAAAGAGCACGAGAAGTTGCTTAAAATTTCTGCAGCTCTGGGTATTTGTGCGGGTGTGGTCGAAGTGTAAATCGAACGGTTTAAACTAAAACAAGAAAAAGAATGATGACTAGACTTGCACCAAGCAAGTTCATCTCCGACCCATTAGGGCAATTTGATCGACAAAATAACTCATTCCTTCCGAACGTCGATGACGAGTTATACTGCCTCATTTATTGATTCAAGCGACGTGAAGACTTAAGTCGTGGCTTGAGTTGCACGTAGAAGAAAGCTAACGTTCTGTTCTATATTTTGCCTGACTTTACGATGCCATTAGGACTGTCATATGTTGCCTAAATCGAGTGAACACAATGTGATATTCACAGCACAAAATTTCAGGGCGGCGTCCTGGGCTGACATAGAACCTTATCTTATCGTTTTTATTGGGACCCTAATCAGCTGGGCGGTACAACAAAAAATGCTTCAATATGAAGGGGGTCACTTTTTACAACATTACCCTTTATTCCCTTATGCCCCAATAACAATCTGTTTTTCTTATTTCTTTTCAATGCGGGCAGTTATGTTCAGTGTGGTACTGAATTTGATTGCACTACGCATTTTTACCCCAGAATCAGAATTGACCTTAATCGGCGCATTCTATACGGTAATTATTGCCCTATTTGGCAGTGTATTTATCTCCGAAATTAGGCGTGCCAGAGATTCCGAAAAAGAACTTCGTAAAACACAAGCAGACTTGATGTCTATGCTGTCTAGAGAGTTAAGAGGAAGCCTCACGATACTTAAGAAATCGATCGAGTCAGTCCATACCGCTTCAGACACACAAACAGATCTAGATAGACTCGATAAGCAGTCTAAAGCCATTGATGATATGTCAAGCATCATCAACAGATGTCTTGATCTAGATGCCGTGTTGCACAAAGGCATGAAAATCAATTCAAGTACTATCAACATCAACGACTTAATAGAAAATATAAAACAGCAAACAGGCGATCCAGAACGGATCAGGTTGCACCTCATTAATAAAATAACCGTAAGATCAGATCCGTTTATTATGGAACGGATCATTACAATGCTTATCGATAATGCCCTGAAGTACTCACCACCGGATGCACCCATTGACATAAGCTGTGGCATCGTGAAACACCAAGGTAGGATGGGGACTGCATTTCGCTGCATCAACTCAATCGGTCCTTCTGGACCACCCGATAAGGCTCATGTGTTCTCCAGATATTACCGGGCTAACGGGACTGAAGAAATTAGTGGATCAGGATTAGGTCTCTGGTTAGCCAAAAAGCTCGTTGATAACCTGTCAGGCTTTATCAGACTGGATGTGAGTGATAAGCAGGTTACTTTTTATTTCTGGCTTCCATTCGATCAGAAGAAATCTTATTTTACGACACCTACTCGTTAGGCTAACCATCAATCATTGGACTTTAAGTTCATTCATCTCCGATCAGTGAGACATCTCGAATAGCACCTTTATCAGCAGAGGTTGCAAACTTAGCATACGCTTTAAGTGCAATCGAGACCTTACGAGCCCTTGGCTTGGATGGTTTCCATCCAAGTTGGTCTTGTAGTCTTCTACGCTCAACTAATATCTCTTCACTGAGTAGCACATTGATAGATCGATTGGGAATATCGATACGAATCAGATCTCCCGTTTGCACCAAACCAATAGCCCCGCCTGCAGCAGCCTCAGGAGAACAGTGACCAATGGACAAACCGGATGTACCACCAGAAAAACGTCCATCGGTCATTAAAGCGCAGGCTTTTCCAAGGCCTTTTGATTTGATGTAACTCGTTGGATAGAGCATCTCTTGCATCCCAGGCCCTCCTTTGGGCCCCTCGTAGCGGACCACCACCACCTCACCCGCCTTAACCTTATCAGCGAGAATGTTTTCTACCGCCTCTTCTTGCGATTCAACGACATGAGCGGGCCCTTCAAATACAAGAAGACTGTCGTCAACACCCGCAGTTTTAACGACACAACCATTGAGCGCGATATTGCCATGAAGCACAGCAAGACCGCCTTCTTTACTGAATGCATGCTCAAACGAACGGATACACCCTTCGGCACGGTCTAGATCCAGTGAAGGCCAGCGGGTATTCTGACTGAACGCAACTTGCGATGGGATACCAGCGGGCCCAGCCTTATAGAAGTTTTGGACTGCTTCAGTTGGATTTAATGCAATATCCCACTCTTGTAGCGCATCTTTCATGGTCTTTGCATGAACGGTAGGGACATCCGTATGAAGTTTTCCTGCGCGATCGAGCTCACCCAAGATAGCCATAATGCCACCCGCACGATGAACATCTTCAATGTGATATTTATTGGTATTGGGAGCGACCTTACAGAGTTGCGGCACCACTTTTGACATGCGATCAATATCGTCCATAGTAAATGGGATCCCTGCTTCCTGGGCGATCGCTAGTAAATGCAAAATGGTGTTGGTCGATCCACCCATAGCAATATCAAGTGCAATGGCATTCTCGAAGGCCTTAAACCCTATTGATCTCGGTAGAACAGAGTCATCCTCCTGCTCGTAATAGCGCTTGGCAAGCGCGACAATTTGATGACCGGCCTGTTTGAATAACTGCTCGCGGTCCGCGTGTGTCGCAACAACTGTTCCATTGCCTGGTAGAGAAAGCCCTAAGGCTTCAGTTAAGCAATTCATCGAATTGGCTGTAAACATGCCTGAGCAGGAACCACAGGTAGGACAGGCTGAGCGTTCAACCTCAGCGAGATCTGAGTCACTAACTTTTTGATCCGCCGCCATTACCATGGCGTCAATGAGATCCAGCTTTTTGATATCAAAAGCATGCGTATCCGGATTAGCCAAACGCACCTTGCCCGCTTCCATAGGGCCACCGGATACGAAAATAACAGGGATATTGAGACGCATAGCCGCCATCAGCATACCCGGTGTAATTTTGTCGCAGTTAGAAATACAAACAATAGCATCGGCACAATGCGCATTCACCATATACTCGACGCTATCAGCAATAAGATCACGGCTGGGCAAGCTGTAAAGCATGCCATCATGTCCCATTGCAATGCCATCATCCACAGCGATGGTGTTGAATTCTTTGGCGACACCACCCGCTGCTTCAATCTCTCGTGCTACTAACTGCCCCAAGTCTTTTAGGTGAACATGACCAGGTACAAATTGAGTGAAGGAGTTTGCGACAGCGATAATAGGCTTATTGAAATCACCATCCTTCATTCCTGTCGCACGCCATAGGGAGCGTGCTCCAGCCATATTGCGTCCTTGAGTGGTGGTGTATGAGCGGTATATGGGCATGTCAATTTCCAAAAAACAGATGATTGCGTTTAAAACCTAAAGATCACTCTTTGAGCAGTCGTACATACTTGCTTAGGGAGCATGAGTAAATGATCAAGAAGTTTCGCGATAATTATTTCTTCGTTGGGGAGGGGTTATTGAGGTCATCATTATGCCAATATTTGGCCCCAGTAATACTTACGCCTACTACAGCGCCTTCTTCTGTCAACTGCCACATAGTCATGCCGGGTCTGACTTCATAGCCAGCTTCAGCAGCACCACCTTCTGTCTTGGTTTTGGCAGCAGCTGCGGCACGGCTTCCAAACTCCCAGCCTGAATCGATGAAGTCATTGAATGTTTCAAGATTGGTGAACACAAAGACAATGCGGAAATTAGTGAAACCAAAACCAAATCCAGGCTGTAGTTCGAACATTTTCATATAAGTTCTGCGACCTGTGCGCGCATTTACAGCCACACCATTGCCATGGTCCAGTCCACCGAACATAAACTTGCCACCACTCGAATCGAACACCGCATAACCAACAGCTTTTTTGAAATAGCCACGCGAATCAGGATACTTCGACCGAAGCTTGACCAAAGTATCGGCTTCCATCCCGTTGATGGCGTTTCTTTGATTCTCTGGTGTGCCCTCGAGTTTCGTGCCACAACCAATCAGACTTAGGTCAACCAGGAGGAGAGTGATGATAAGTAGAAAACGCATATTGACCTCAATAAAAAAATGACGCAGAGAGACTGCAATCACATTTGGATTATAGCTGATCCAACGCCCATCAGAGGGTTGGGCTTTCAGCTCTTTCAAACCACCATCAAAACCCAAGAGATCGGTATTGAGATTAGATTATTTCCAAATAGAAGCTTCCATAGAGTAATTATTCGGAATTATTATAGACGGGCATCTTCAACATGAGGTTTAGCCATGAGTAAGTCCACCGAAGCCGACGTGCCAAAGAAGGCAAAAGCCACTAAAACCACTACTGCAAAAACTGCGGCCGCGAAACTCACCAAGGAGACGACAGTAGCCAAGGCAACTCGAGCGAAAAAAACACCGGTTTCAAAGGCACCTGACCAGGCCACCATCAATAAGATGGTTGAAGAAGCGGCTTATTTTCTAGCTGAAAGAAGGAGTTTTGCGCCAGGTTTTGACCAACAGGATTGGCTTGAAGCTAAGGCGCAGATCCTCTCTCAGCTAAAAAACGCGAGCCCACCCGCAAAAAAATAGTTTAAGGTTAAGAGCCGCCGCTCTTACATGAGCGGCTGTTTCCTGGGGAGTTCTTACGACTCAACTTGAGATTCGAGATAGTTCTGTAATCCGACTCTTTCAATCAATCCTAGTTGTTTTTCAAGCCAATGGGCATGGTCTTCTTCAGTATCCCTCAAGAGATCAAGCAGTAGATCACGGGTCGGAAAATCCTTCAGTTGCTCAGCCAAATACATCACTTCTTTCAGTTCTTTGATCACTGAATACTCGAGATCAAGATCTTTTTGAAACTGCTCGGGCACCGTTTGTCCGATATTTAAAGGCGTCCTCGTTGCGAGATCAGGCATGCCTTCAAGAAAGAGAATTCTTGAAATGAGGCGGCTAGCATGGTGCTGTTCTTCCTGCATCTCATGGTGGATCTGTTCATAGAGCTTCTCAAACCCCCATTCACGACACATATGACTATGAATGAAGTATTGATCAATCGCTGTCAATTCACCGGCGAGTAAACGGTTTAGACGACTGATGATTTCGTGATGACCTTTCATAGCTATATTTCCAAGAAAATGTGAATTTCTATCATACACTCAGTGAGCGACCCCAGCCTCGTCTAATATCTGATCTCGTTTTTTTTCAAATTCACGGACAATAGCAAGACAACGCTGACTCACATTATCCCTTTTTGAGGTCAACTCAGACTGGATCATGGCGAAAGCACTATCCTTCAAGTCATTCAAGGCGTTACGAAATTTCGCATAGGATCCGTAACTCAGCTGACCTTCGGATAAAGCCTTAACTAAGTGATCTTCAGCCACGACACTCCCATGATCAATTTCTATCTCGGATTGGGAGGCACCAGTTTTGATCAGCATGGCACTTGATTGTTCCATGCATTCCTTTTTTAAAGATCGATAAATCTTTAAAACACCCTGGTCGGCAAGCGAAGGTGTTGAACTGACCAAATAATAGCTTGGACTCTGGTCTTTAACGGACCCGAGTGCAAGATTATGGATCAATGCAGTGAAGTTGGGATTCTGAACCAGTCCTTGATAACACGCACGGGTATCGGCTTCACGCTCGCTCATCTCGAGTGACTCCTTTTGTATCGTATTAGAGTCAACTCTTACCCAGCCTTTATCTTCATAGAGCTTCATGCATTCGAGCTCATTCTGCATAGGGTACATCCCGGTTGCGAAGCATTGGGCGACCTCACCACTTTCAGGATTTCTCATGAATGTTTTGGAACAGGCATTGAGATTGATCAGCAGAACCGATAGAGCACAAAGGCGGAATGACATGAGGGATGAGTGACTAATATGTGGATTAAAAAGGATCAAAGCTGTGATAGGCTCCCGGTACACGATTGACTCAATAGAGAATCCACCATGAGAAACTTATTGGCCATTTTAGCGGGTTTCTATCTCGCAGCCTCAATGATCGGTTCTACGATTGAAAAAAATACAGGCATCAGTGAACGATCGGTTTATGAACAATGGTGCTTCAATGAAAAGACACCCAGTTTTCACGAGCATATATTGGAATGCCTTGATCATGGTGGTGAGCGTCGTGTCGAAACCGTCCGCTTTCGCATTGATTTCACACAGCAACGCGTCATACAGTTGACCCAACGCATAGAAAGCCATGTGTGTACTGTGTTTGATGGAGATAACTGGAAATGCCCACTGAATGAAGGCGGGTATTTAGAAATGACGGACGGTGAATTCACCAAGGTTATGCCGACAGCCACCAAGGGTGAAACGCCTAAAACGTACTCAACGGGTGTCAGTTGGTTTACACACCTCTTGGTTTCATTGAAAAAAGCTCTGACGAACCCTTTCTAGAGCGAGTTCACCATGGTCAACATCTTTCTCAATATCCTTTGGGCACTTTTCGGTGGGGGCATCATCACAGCCGTCGAATATCTTTTTGCAGGCCTTCTTTGCTGCCTTACCATCGTGGGGATCCCATTCGGTTTGCAATGTTTCAAAATCGCGGGTCTGGCCCTCTTTCCATTCGGTAAAGAGTATGCAGCGGCTGAGTTTGACCCACTGGTCTCAGTCGCCAATGTAGTATGGGTCATCTTCGCAGGTCTATGGATCTTCCTAAGTCACCTAGTCCTAGCGATTCCACTCGCGGTATCGATCATTGGTCTGCCATTTGCCTTCCAACATCTAAAACTCGCCATGGTCGCATTTGCACCGTTCGGATTGACGTTAAAAGACAATTACTGAGAATAAAAGCGGCTCATCAACTACGAAAGCAACCCTCAGCCTCCTTGAGCGTCGTATTCCCATTTACCTTCTTCTTTATCTTTTTGCGCCTTAGATCGGCAATAGCCGTAATCCTTGTCTGCGCCGTATTTACATTCTGTAATGGTTTTACCATTTTTATCTGTACGGGTTACCGTGGGTCCTTCGCATCCCTGCATTAAGGGTAACAACATCAATAAACCCATCACACTGATCCCTTTAGTCTTCATAATTGAACTCACTTGATCGAAAGTAACTGGAGAATCTGGATCGATTCGTCCATTGGAAGGTATGATGCCTCAATCACTCCAGTAAATATTATCCTATGCCCTGCTTGGATCTGGTTCAAAGCTTACTTAAACCTGAGGCTTATCATCCACGCCCCAATGAAGTGAAGCTTCATGAAACCCATATATCCTGGGTTTTTTTAGCCGGTGACTACGCTTATAAGGTCAAAAAACCAGTTCATTTCAATTTCCTCGATTTCAGCACTTTAGCTTTACGCCAGTTCTATTGCGTTGAGGAGGTGAGATTAAATGGGCGTTTCTCAAACGGCCTGTACTTAGGTGTCGTCCCGATCACAGAGCATGACGCTCATCAACATCTGATTATGGATGGAATTGGCCAAACCGTTGAGTATGCCATCAAAAGGAGACGATTCAATGACATCGAATTGTTGAGTTATCGGATCATTAACGATCAATTATCTGAAAAAGACATAGAGCACTTGGCAAGGAGTATCGCTACTTTCCATCTAGAAAGGGCCGAACCGCTCACAAGCACACTAGCAAATGTTTGTTTCATCCATCCACACGTATTAGCCAATTTCGAGATGCTGCATAGCATCCAGACTGCTGAACTTCAGATTGATGCTGATGTATTGTCACACATTGAAGGATGGGCCAACGCTCGGTTCGATTCGCTCAAAGAGGTGATGAGGCATCGGCATCACAATGGCTTGATTAGAGAGTGTCATGGTGACCTCCATCTCATGAATATCGTGATGTTAGATCACGAACCCGTCCCCTTCGATGGCATTGAATTTAGCCTTCCACTTCGGTGGATTGATATCGCCAATGAGGTCGCATTTCTTCTGATGGATCTAGAGGTGAACAATCGAAATGATCTTGCCTATGCGTTTTTGAACCGGTATCTAGAGCACACAGGAGACTATGAGGGACTCAAACTTCATAGCTACTTTAAAGCCTATCGAGCCATGGTCAGGGCGAAAGTGAATGCTATAGAACTCCAACAGACTCAAATGCAAGATCAACGTCAGCACTTCGTCACGGTAATCCAAACCTACCTTGAATACGCGTATCAGTTAACCCAAAAAAAACACAAGCCCTTCCTGGTCATGATGTGCGGGTTATCGGGTTCTGGAAAATCTCATGTTGCTCATCGTTTAGCGCTCACTCTAGGCGCTATCCATATTCGATCCGATGTGATTCGAAAAAAACTCAAGGGCTATGGGCCCCTCGATACGACACGTTCTCCAGAAGGATCAGATATCTACACAGACGATATATCAGAAAAGACGTATCAAGAACTTCTTAAGATTGCTGAACTGAGTCTTGGATCAGACTTCAATACCATTTTAGATGCGACTTATTTAAAGTTAAGCCAACGTACCGCGGCGATCGATTACGCCAAGCAATTAGGCTTCACACCTCTTATATTGTTGTGTCAAGCAAGCCCACCCATCGCAAAACAGAGGATTTTAGATAGAGAACGTTTAAAGCTTGATCCCTCAGAGGCGTCCCTATCTGTATATGAGAATCAAAGTCGATTATTTCATCCGCTCGGAACATACGAACTATCCCATACCCTTATCATTTCTACAGATCAACTCATAAACATTAAAGAAATAGAAGATCACATTAAGCGCAACGCAGAAACGCTCTAATCTCAATAGAGGGAGAAGCTTACGTCGACGGAGGTAAGATTCCTTGAGACATACCTATGTTCTATGGACATCCTTGCATCAGCGCTCAACACTAAGGCTCACTCAATCAACCTTAAGACTTTGCGGTAGGTTTGTTCTCAGAGGCTTCGATTTTGAGCACTGATAAGGTCATACTGAGGAGCACATCTGGGTTGAGTGAGAGGCTATCAATACCCTCCCTAACTAAGAACTCGGTGAATTCCGGATAATCGCTCGGGGCTTGCCCGCAAATTCCGATCTTTTTACCCGCGGCCTTAGCCTCATGGATGACTTTAGCAATGGACCGTGTCACTGCAGGGTTACGCTCATCAAAAATTGGGGCTACGATTTCAGAGTCCCGATCGACACCGAGGATAAGCTGAGTAAGATCATTGGATCCAATGGAGAACCCATCAAAAATCTCGGCAAACTCTTTGGCTAAAATGACATTACTCGGAATCTCACACATCACATAAATTTCCAGGCCATTTTCGCCCTGAGTAAGGCCATTTTTCTTGAGCTCATGAATCACTAGGTGCCCTTCTTCTAGCGTTCGGCAGAAGGGAATCATGATCTTAAGATTCGTGAGTCCCATGTCATTTCGAACCTTTCGCATCGCTTGGCACTCAAGCGCAAAGCCATCACGATAACGATCATTGTAATAACGACTGGCGCCCCTAAAACCAATCATCGGATTTTCCTCATGAGGCTCATAAGGGGTGCCACCAACCAGATTAGCGTATTCATTCGTTTTAAAATCACTCATACGAACGATGACATCATTCGGGTAGAAAGCGGCCGCGATCATGGCGACACCTTGGGCAAGACGCTCGACAAAGAAATTGGGTTTATCAGGATAGCCAGCCGTTAGTTCATCTATGGCGGCTTTCACTCCATCTGGAAGGCCTTGTGAGTAATCAATCAGTGCTTTCGGATGAATTTTAATGTAGGTGGTAATGATGAATTCCATACGCGCCAACCCAACGCCGTCATTTGGTAGGAATGACAAACGGAACGCTTCCTCTGGGTTGCCAACATTCAGCATGATTTTGGTGTTGGGCCGAGAAATCTCTTCTAGGGATTGCTGTTCAACGTGAAACGGAATGAGGCCATCATAGACAAAACCCTTATCACCCTCAGCACAAGAGACCGTTACCGGTTGTCCACTTTTGAGAAGTTCAGTTGCACGCTCAGTTCCGACTACCGCTGGTAGCCCAAGCTCACGACTGACAATAGCCGCATGACATGTTCGCCCTCCTCTATTAGTCACAATAGCTGCTGCGATTTTCATCGAGGGCTCCCAATCAGGATCCGTTCGATCGGCAACAAGAACCTCTCCGGGCTCGAATAGATGTAAATCTTTAACTGAATTAATGATTCTGACTTTCCCTTGACCGATGCGTCCACCCACGCTGTGACCACTCACCAGGGCTTGAGCGTTATGAGTGCTGAGTCGATACGTTTCAATAACGTCCTTTGATCGTCTAGAGTGAACTGTCTCGGGACGAGCCTGAACAATGTAGAGTTGCCCGGTGAGACCGTCTTTAGCCCACTCCATATCCATCGGCTTGTAATATCCTGATTTACGACTGTAATGATCTTCAATGTCACAGGCCCATCGTGCCAAGGTCAGAATTTCATCATCCGTGATACAGAAAGCTTTCTGATCCTCTTGAGCGACAGGGACATTCCGGGTCATTCGCCCTCCCCCAAGATCGTAAATGAGCTTCATCTCTTTACTACCCAGGTTCTTCCGTAGAATAGGTCTATACCCAGACTTTAACGTTGGTTTGAAGACGTAGAATTCGTCTGGATTAACTGCCCCCAGGACGATGTTTTCACCAAGACCATAGGAGCCATTGATCAATACGGATTGCTCAAATCCCGTTTCTGTATCGATAGAAAACATGACTCCAGAAGCAGCCAGATCGGAACGAACCATAATTTGTACACCGATCGATAGACCGATTTTTTGATCGATGAATCCTCGATCAAATCGATATGAAATGGCGCGATCCGTATACAGTGAAGCAAAGCAGCGCTTGCAGTACTCAAGCAAAGAGTCGATCCCTTGAACGTTCAGATAGGTTTCTTGTTGGCCTGCAAAGCTGGCATCGGGGAGATCTTCAGCAGTCGCACTCGATCTAACTGCGACATCAAGTGGTTTGTTTGAACCCCTGCAAAGCTGTCGGTACGCTTCTCGAATCGCTTGCTCAAGATGAGTCGGGAAAGGGGCGGCAATGATAGCTTGTCGACAAGACTGTCCGCGTGCCTGAAGATCTAGGATATCATGCGTATCAAGGTCCTGGAGAATATCCTGAATAGAACGATCGACCGATGTAAACGCTAAAAATTCGAAAAAGGCCGATGCTGTAATGGCGAAACCGTTCGGTATGAGAATCCCCTTAGGAACCAACTCACGATACATCTCACCCAAGGAAGCATTTTTACCACCGACAAGGCCAACATCTTCGATGCCAATTTCATCAAACCAAAGGACAAGGGATTGGGATGATTGACTCATATGGAATCCTCCTAGTTCGATACGAACCCGAACGAAGTGATCATGCGCTCATCATAACCACGATAAAACATGAAGATTCAGACCCGGTGAAATTGAGCTGATAACCAACACGATTGTTCATAAGCTTCCTGTACAGTTCGCGACATATAAAACCAGTGAAAAAAAAAAGCGGCTAGATAACCATAGGTCCCGTCATAGACCGGCATACAGTTAAAATTGGTTTCATACATGCGTAAAGCCATCGTAGGAACAGCTCCAATCGCGCCCCACCCCGCTAGTCGTTTCACCCTTTCATTTTTTCGAATCGCAAGCCATTTTCCTTTCTTTTCAGCCTGAGCGATTATCGGTGGATGCGTCTTTCAATCCGTCCGTAAGGGACCTGACAATATCGAATACCTTAGAACCAGATTCAGCAATGCGTTGAGCACATACAGGTACCCTGTGCTCAAGTACATCTGAGTTACTGATACTGGAACAATTGCACCTTTAATCGAAGATCAATTTTTATCATAAGACCAGATCATAGAGATAAAGAAGAGGTTTTGACCTGGGACTAACTGTTGCTGATTACTCGCCGGATTATAGAATCCGCCTTGTGGTCCGGTTGACGTATCGTGCCTAAATTCGGTTCGTAGCGCCATGAACGCAGGACCTACTGGAACTTTATATTCGCCTGTAAGCGTTATAGCGCTGATACTTTGCTGGTATCCAGTCAATTCACCATTAGGGTCCCAATAGACCTCAGGACGAACCGACATAGCCCATGGCCCTTTTATCTTCCAACGCGCCCAAAAGGCACTGCCCATCCAAACAGATCTGAGTTGTGAGGTCGAACGTTGTTCTGTCCCGATATCATAGGCGAGAGCAAATAGGAGATCTTCTTGCTCCCACTGAATGATCGAGTCAGAAAGACCTCGCCAATACTGTAAAGCGGTGTTCTGTTGTTCAGCGCCGAAAAACACATTCTCTGTGAACGTCCATTGCGGTGTGAACCGGTAGCAAATCTGTGATGCGTACTTAGGTACGTTGTTGATCCACTGTAAGTAGTTATAGTCTGTAACGAGAAATAAGCTGAAAGATAAATCCGTGTTCACCGTATATTGACCACCCGCTCCAATTAAGAAATAAGGTGTGTAATCGGCTATATAGGCTCGGGTGTAATTACTATTAAGACCGGCATAAAATGATTCATACCCAATGAAACTATTAATGAGCCCTGCCGATAATTTCAGCCCTTCAACCTCCTTAACCTGGAATGACACATTGGCTCTCGATAGATAGTGAAGCACATTCATGCCAGCAATGGGTGATGTATTGGGGCGTTGATCATTTGGGTTACTACCACCCATAAAGCCTAGTTCTCCTCCCCATGGTGAATCATCACTTGTACTTTTACTGACATACGCCATAGCAATATTCGCGGTTGGCATATTGAGCCGCTCAGTAGTTCCTTTACTACGCCATACTTCGTCATTGGAGCCTCCAAAATCATCCGCGTAGTAGCCATCCATATAGGCACCATAGCTGAGCATGGCGTCACTAGTGACCGGATGCAATTCTTCGCACAAGGAAGGATTAAGAGGCAGAAAAGCTATAAATAAAAACCCTAGCGTGTGAAGGAACACTCGAGAGCAGTATGTTAGTGACACGATCAAAGAAATGGAGTTACAAACGGGTTCTTTGGCGCAGCCGCCTATAAGCGGTGAATCTGGTTAGGGGATTCATTCAAAATGTTCCACCATTTTGGATATACAAGGTGAAAATGCTTCCAAAAAAACCTAAAAGAATGGCGGGCATCCAACGTAAGTGCATGGAGAAGGTATAACCCTCTCCTGCTTTGATATGACCCTTCATCAAACCCAATACATGCAAAGCGGGCGCAGAACCGATAGCTAACAGACTGCCACCGACACCTAGAGTTAAGGTTAGAAGCAGCCACTGGCTCTCTGGAAAAGGCGGCCGCATATTCAAGACCGCAAACATCAATGTGCCGTTATCAATCGATGAAGAAGATAGTCCGATGAGTATATTAGCCACAGTAGGGCTAATTTCAGTGAAGAGATAATGAGCTAAGGCATCCATGTAGCCGAGATAATTGAGCGCTCCAACAATCATCATGGCGCCATAAAAAAACATCAGAGTATCCCAGTCGACGCCTGCAACACACTTAAACACATCAAAGCCTTTGTCGGAATCGTTACTGTTCTTTTTCTCTGTTGAAGTCAGGTAGTAAGCAAAAAACTGCAGGATGGCTAAACCAAACATCATCCCAGCAATCGCTGGCATCTGGAGATAAACATTGGAGAGAATGGTAATCGAAAAGGTGAAGATGAAAATAACAATCACACGCTTCCCACCACGTTTCAAAACCGTCGTTTGATGAGAAGGTTCAGGCGCACCCTGATCAACAGAAAAACTCATAATTATGGCTGGGATAAGGAAATTAACGAGACAGGGAAGCGTTAAATCGAAGAAATCCCAGAAGTGGAGCATGTTCTGTTGCCAGACAAAAAAGGTGGAAATCCCACCTAATGGGCTCATAGTGCCACCGGCGTTCGCGGCCACAACAGCATTCAAACCAGCCAGCCCTATGAAGCGGTTATGCCCTTTTCCGATATTAAGAATGATGTAGCCCATCAGTAGTCCAACGGTGAGACTGCTGATAACGAGAGATAACAAAAAAGCGATGATGCCTGTGACCCAAAATAACTGTCGATAAGTATATGCTCGGTTTTCGAGCAAAATCCGCAGCACATCAAAGATACCCCGCTCAGTCATCGTATTGAGAAATGTCATCGAAACAGTAATAAACAAAAACAACTCGGCGTACGACGTCAGATTGCTTTGGAACACCAGGGCAACGCTACTGGCATTTCCAAAAGTATAGGTGTAATACACGAAGATCAAAAACCAAATGAGCGCGGAACCTAGAACCATAGGCTTCGCCTTACTCATGTGGTGCATGTCTTCCGTCATCGCGGTGACATAGGCAAGAACCGTCAGGCAGATAGCCGCATAACCAATCCAGTGATGCATCAAGTCCATGGATTTAGGGGCTTCCAGTTCGTTAGACCATCCCGTAACAGAAAACAGTGCGAGTAACACAAAAATGGTCGCTGAAATCAGACTGAAACGAGGGACGGTTCGAACTGGGGAAGTCATTGAGTTGAATAGGTTGGTTTAATTTATTGGAGTATATATCAACGTGATCCATCAACCGTTCAAGGACCCATTATCTGATAGGTAATTTAACGATGAGCGCGCGATGAAAGGTGCTTAGGGAAAATAGACAACCAGTCATTCTTCATGCTGACAATATGCCAATTAAAACGATTCGCGTCATCAAGCGCTCGGTTTAACTGGCCAATGAAGGAAACCCGGTCATAAGCCCACTCACGTTCAGCATCATCATGGTGAATGATATAGGCCCTGTGAGGCTTTGGATTGGAACTAATCCATTGCAACATCTCATAGTCACCATCTGAATTGCCGAAACCAATGATCGGTTTGCGACCAATATGAGCATGGATACCCACGGGTTTACCTTGCTTGTTGTTCATAAGATCGAGCTCAGACAGTGAACGTATGTTCGGTTGCCCGTCCTTGACCTCATAGGTTTCACGTAAACTTGTGCCAATGACTTGTTCTGGTGGGATGCCATAGACCGTTTCAGTCCAGGGCCTCATGAAATCTCGAGCGCCCCCAGAAACGATATAAGTTTTAAATCCGTGATGTCTGAGGTAACGAAGTACCTCCAACATCGGCTGGTAGACCAGCTCTATGTATGGTTGATTGAATTCAGGGTGACGATGAGAACTTAACCAATCCATAACTTTCTGCTCAAACGCATCAATAGATTCATTTTCTTGTGAAGCAATCAGTAACTGCGTGTATTCGTCCGAACTGAGCGTTGTGAGTTTTTTCTGATCACTCTCGAGTACGTACTTGAAAGGCAATTCATGGATCCATTCAGGATGGTCTTTTGATAGTGCTCTGATCCGATCATAGACAAATAAGCTGGGTACATAATGGGGTTGCTCAGCCCAGAGTGTTCCATCATTATCAAATACCGCAATGCGTTCTGAGACAGGAACAAAGAGTGACTGATTAGGCGTCTCAATAGCGCGTACAAAGGCCGTTAGATCTTGTTTGATGGCACCACGGCGCCAAGAGGGTAGTTCATCGTTGGCAGATGCAACCCCAATCTCGATAATGAGAAACCAGGAGAAAAATAATAAAATACGCATTGAAACGATGAATCAGTTAAAAAATGCAATAATCACTAGTAAGTAACTTAGAAACCTATACTTTAATTCAATCGATCAACCTATGGAGCATTCAATGACTGACAAGCCTCGTTCCAGAAGTCGCACAAGTCAAACGACCAAATCCGTTACCTCTTCACCCGCCGCTTTTCTGGAAGGGGTGATTCAGGAAGATAAATCGATCATGATCAAACACCGTTTTGAGTTTTTCCTCATTGATTCGGGTTGGAAGAGCCCCGTCTCGGAGGCCGTTCGTGACAATATCCATATGATTACCCGCTTTCAACACGAAGACCCGCTCTACATTCTTTCTAAAGATCAATCTACAAGTTTGCTGAGACGTCACCCTCATCTGATTGGAAAGGATCCCATTTTGCTGGCCCGTGATATTGATGCGCGTGATAATAAACACCCAAATGAAAATTACCATGGATTCCATTACAACATGGGGCTTATAGGAAAACCCGATAAAGCCATAGAGGGCCTCAGGGTTTTCCTTCATTTTTTAGCCATGCATCGTGATAGTGCCAACATTGAAATTGATATCAAGGACAAACTCCACCGACAGACCCTTGAAGGCGCCATCGAAGTTCTTCGTGGCGGCGCGGAAGGTCTCGTTTAGACGATCCCTTATCAAATTTGGTGTATAGAACATGTCCAATCTAAGTGAAGCCACCCCGCTCTTATTGGTGTTATGCCTTGCTGTTCTGGCGCCTGTCATTGCCAACTACACGCGAAAGCCTAAATTACCCATTGTTGCCGTAGAAGTTTTACTCGGCATTCTGGCGGGTCCCCATGTTTTGAAGTGGGTGGAGCCATCACCAGCACTGATGAGTCTCTCCCGATTCGGCATTGCTTTCCTATTTTTCTGGATCGGCTATGAACTCGATCTAAAACGGATTTGGGGGGAAACCTTACAACGCGCCTTCAAAGCCTGGTTGATTTCCTTGGCCATTGGTGTTGGGGTGGGTTTAATATTGGTCCGGTTAGACATGGTGGCTTCGAGCTTAATGGTGGGCATCGCCTTAACTACGAGCGCCCTAGGCATTTTGATCCCTATACTTCGTGATAATCACGATCTTGACACGGCCTTCGGAGATAGTGCCGTCGCTATGGCTGCTGTTGGCGAGCTTGGGCCTATCGTGCTTGTGTCTATTTTGGCTATTTCTCAAGGTAATCCGAATCCACTGGATATCAGTTTACTGATTGTTTTCTTGGCGGCTATTGCTGGCGTCACTTATCTTGCTACCCGAATATCCACACCAGCAATGCTGGACATGCTGAAGGAACAGCTTGAAACCACCGCACAGCTCCCTATCCGCATCGCTGCCCTTTTTCTAGCAGCTCTATTCTTCATATCCGCAGAATTTGGACTTGATGCCATTTTGGGCGCATTAGCCGCCGGGTTGGTAGTGGGTCTTTTGAGCAATAACGACACAGGACATGAAGTCCGTAAGCGATTTGAGTCGATTGGATTTGGACTATTCATCCCGATCTTTTTCATTACCACGGGAGTTCATTTCGATTTATCAGGCTTGCTTGCTTCTACGACCGCTCTATCGAGAGTGCCCCTCTTTCTGATTCTCTTTCTCATCGTGCGCGGCGTTCCCACCTTTCTATACAAAGATATCCTTAACAAGGAAGATCGAATCGCACTGGCCTATTCAAGTGCGACGACGCTACCTGTCCTCATCGCACTAACTGATGTCGGACTCAATTCCGGGATTATGCGAAGTGAAACAGCCGCTGGGCTCATTGGCGCTGGCACACTCTCTGTGATTATCTATCCCTACTTAATGCTAAAGACTCGAACAGAAGCTGGGGCATAACTCAATAGCCCTCCCCTCGCCCCTCTATAGAGGTGGTCACAAAGTGGGCAGTTCGTCAGTAATTTGCTCTCAAATGGATAGGCTTCGAGTTATTAGAAGCTAAAAGTCACGTAAAATGCACTCCAGCTGCTGCTGG